>Ga0247790_10000024_pt1 | contig 79033 bp, 61 predicted proteins | sample UWRJS171409R4_FD_179913 | JGI IMG/M metagenome (GOLD analysis project Ga0247790, IMG submission 179913) | Soil microbial communities from Arlington Agricultural Research Station in Wisconsin, United States - UWRJ-S171-409R-4 | ecosystem: Environmental > Terrestrial > Soil > Agricultural land...
TCGGTCTCCTCTCTCCTCTCTCGGTCTCCTTCCTCCTCTGCTCGGTCTCCTTCCCCTCTCGGTCTCCTCGGTCTCCTCTCTCCTCTCGGTCTCCTTCCTCCTCTGCTCGGTCTCCTCTCCTCTCCTCGATCTCCCTCCGCTCCTCGGTCTCCTTCCTCCTCTGCTCGGTCTCCTCTCCTCTCCTCGATCTCCTCCGCTCCTCGGTCCTCTCTTCGTTCTGCTTTCTCCTTGTTCCTGTGCGCGGCTCGGGTCCTTCGAGACTCGGGCCGCGCGTGTTTTCGGGATGACGCACGCCGAGGAGTGGCCAACCGGCGATAGCACTCGCGCGCCTCGTCCAAGCGAGCAGACAGCCACGGCAGTCTCCGGGGCGGTCGCTCTCCTCGGCCTGGGTCTGCTTCCTCTGTTCTGCCTCGGCTGGAACGTGACTGACAGCCCCCCGCGGTACGTACCGTACGTATCCGGTGTCTAGGAGCCCGATGTCAGATTCCAAGCGCCCCCGCCGTCACTTCACCACCGAGCAGAAGGTCGCGATCCTCAAGCGTCACATGGTCGACAAGGTCCCGGTGTCGGACTGTGCGCGGCTCGGGTCTTTCGAGACCCGGGCCGCGTGTATTTTCGGATGATGCACGCTGAGGTGTGGCCAACGGGAGGTAGTGCTCGCCCTCTTCGCTCACGCGAGCAGGCGGCGGCGGTGAGCTCCGAGGAAGGGCGCGACATGACGGAGCGCTGCCCAGTGTGTCGCGCTAGCGCCGTGACGCGCCGTGACGCGCCGTGACGCGCCGTGACGCATCAACATCGCGTGGATGGCGAGCGATGCGAGCGACAATTAGATCTCCCCAGCAGCGACAATTACATCACTCCATCGTGACAGCGTAGCTGGCCGGTCAGAGTGCCGTGGTCTCCCCGGGGCGGAGGGCGAGGTACCCGTACGCGCAGCGAGCGACGCGCAAGTAAGAAAGCGAATGAAGGAAATGAATAAACCTGGGCACATTTGTTAACGAGGCACGCCCCTGATGGAGGAGGGCCGATTTCGAAGCAAGCTGGTTGATGGCTAGACGGCACCGCGCAGGCTGCTGTCTGGGGGATCGCCGCGTCGATCAGGCGCCGCGGATTAGTCGTCAGCGCCGAGCGGCGGACCGCGGACCAGCGCGCGGGCCGGGGACCTCGCGCACCGAGATCAGCGGGTGATGCTCCTGCCAGCCCTTCGCGAGCAGCCAGGTTCGCGGGCGCAGCACGATGAGCGGCAAGTACGTCTCGCGCAGCGGCCACAAGACCGGCGAGTCCTCGAGCTCCTTCCATCCGAAGAACAGCGGGCCGCTCGAGAACGGGTCGACCTTCCAGGTCTGCGGGAGCCCTGCCCGATCCTCGCCGTGCCTCCGCCAGTTGTTCAGCAGATACGCCAGCGCGTGGCGGACCGCGCGCGGCGACGTGAGCGCCCGCGCATGGAAACGATCGGCGATGACCCGGCCGGTGCGCCGCACTCCCGTGCGCGCGGTGATGGCCGCGTTCACGCGCTTGGCCGCCGAGATCGAAAAGCCTTGCATCCCGCGCGATAGCGCCTCCTTGTGTTCCGCCTCGACGATCAGGTGGAGGTGGTTCCGCTGAATGGACATCTGGACGATGCGGAAGTCCTCGCGCCTCGCGGTCACGATCGTGGCCTCGCGCAGCTGCAGATAGAAGTCGCGGTGGCGAAGGTTCGCGACGTCATCGACCACACGGGTCGTGACGTGGACCGGGTGTCGGCAGTCGTGATCCGGCCGCGTCTTGTGGCGCTCGCTCGAACGCGGACCTCGAGCCGGCCTACCGGCACCCGGTCGTCGCCCACCGCGCGTCCGGAACGGCAGCTCCGTCTGTTCGTGTGTCTTACGCGTGCGGCCCATGTGAGTCTCTCAGTGTCGAGAATCAGCCCAGTTGATTTCGCCGATATTGTCTAGTACGCAGAATCCCAGTTGACCAGGAGATTTAACATCAAGAATTGCATATACCGAGAATCCTCTTCTGCTTCGCGCGGCCAGGGCGAGCAGCCGCAAGAGCAAGTTTCGAACAGCATCGAAGTCGTGCGCTCCGGGCAGCACTCACCACACGCGTTCACGCCAACGCGCGGCGCCCGCGTGAGGGGAGTCCCTCGGAGCGCGGCACCGAGGTGCGGAGCCGCGGAAGCCCCACAGCGGCCTACTGCGAGCGAAGCCCGCGGACTGGCCGCGAGGCTCACCGGTCGTGCGTGCACCCATGAGCGCCGGAGCCGCGGCCGAGCGCCCGCTGTGGAGCAGCGTATGCTCGGCGAGTCGCGCTGAGGCGTAGCGGTCCGAAGCTCATCTCCCCGAGCCACGCGCCGCGTTCCCGAGCGAGTACTGGAGCTCGTGCTCTCGCGCCGCGCGAGCACACGCAGCCGCGCAGGAGCCAGAAGCACCGACGCGCACCGACGCGCGCCGACGCAGCGGCCGACCCTCGAGCCGATCCGGACCGACTCCCCATCGGAATCGATGCACAGCGCGCTGGCCGCGTCGGCGCAGCGGCTGACCCTCGAGCCGATCCGGACCGACTCCGGGGCGCAGGATCCGGACACGCTGACGCGCGCCGGGGCGCAGGATCCGGACACGCTGACGCGCGCCGGGGCGCAGGATCCAGACACGCCGACGCGCGCCGGGGCGCAGGATCCAGACACGCTGACGCGCGCCGGGGCGCAGGATCCAGACACGCCGACGCGCGCCGGGGCGCAGGATCCAGACACGCTGGGGCGCAGCCGACGGTCGACGGACAGAGTCGTCGAAGACCTTCCGCTCGCCCCACGCCTGCAGGTTGAGCAGCTCGGCGTGGCCGTCGACCGGCTCAGCTCCTGTCTGTTCGTGTCTTTCGCGCGCGGCCCATGTGAGACTCTCAGCATCGAGAATCGTCCATTTGATTTCGCCGATATCGTTTAGTACACAGAATCTTGGTTGACCAGGAGAGCTGGCATCAAGATTCGCATATATGGAAGGCTCCAGCTTTCTGCCGCGTGCCCTTCGTGCCTGGAGCCTGCCGCAAGCTCGCAGCTCTGGTCTCGCAGGTGGACACTCGCGTGCGCCGGGACGAACAGCCGCACGATCGAGACTCCACATCACCGATGTCGTGCTCTCCGATACGGCGCTTACCCCACGCGTTCAAGCCAACGCGCGGCGCCCGCGCGAGGGGAGTCCTTCGGAGAGCGGAGCCGAGGTGCGGGGGCCCCCCAGCGGACTGCCGCGAGCGAAGCGAGCGGACAGGCCGCGGGGCTCGCCGGTCGTGCGTGCACCCACGAGCGCCGTGGCCGCGGCCCGGGAGCCCGCTGCGGAGCAGTGAACGCCCGGGGGCCGCACCGAGGCGTAGCGGGTCCGAAGGACCTCCCCGAGCCGCGCCGCGCGTTCCCGCGCAAGCACCACCGCTCGCGCTCGCGCCCCGCGCGCGAGCACCACCGCTCGCGCTCGCGCCCCGCGCGCGAGCACCACCGCTCGCGCCCTCGCCCCGCGCGCATCGGGCCAGCTCGCTCGATGGGCCACCGCCGCCCTCGCGAGCTCGAAGCGCTCGGGCCGCGCGGATAACGTCGTCGGCGCGGTGGTCGGTCCCGAGCGCGCGCATCTCGCGAGCTCGAAGCGCTCGGGCCGCGCGGATAACCAGCCGCGCGCATGGGATTCAAAACGCGTTCACGCCACGTGCCGCGACCGCGACCGCGACCGCGACCGCGACCGCGACCGCGACCGCGGCTGCGGCCGCGCGAAAAACGGTCCTCGGAGAGCGGAGCCGAGCCCGCCCCGCGCAGCTAGCCGAAGACCTTCTTCTTCAGCTCGCCCGACGCCTGCAAGTTCAGCAGCTCGGCGCGGCCGCCGATCGGCTCGCCGGCGATGAACACGACCGGCAGCCGGAAGCCCTTGCTGTCGCGGCGCACCGCCATCTGCGCGGCCGGATCTTCCTGGATGTTGCTGACGCGGTGCGGGACGCCCGCCGCTTCGAGGATCTCGGTCAGCTTCAGCGCGTCGCGCCGCGTCTTGTCCATGTGATAGACGATGACCGGCGCCGGCTCGTTCGCCGCCGCAACCACGGCCGCCGCGGCCGCCGCCGCAGCAGCAGCCACCGGCTTGCCAGCCCCCGCGCCCGCGCCCGCGCCCGCGCCCGCGCCCGCACCCGGCGCCCGGTCGGCGCGCGCCTCGAACTCGCGCCGCTCGGCGAGCTCGGCCTCGTCGGCGAGCGGGCGACCGAGCGCCTCGTTCGCGCGGCGCGCGAGCTCGCCGGCCTTGCCGGGCAGCCGCTCCAGCGCCGCCCGCGCCCGGGCGCGCGCGCCGTCGAGCTTGGACCAATCGAGCTTCATGGTTGGAAGCTTACCCAAGAACTCGCGCCGCGGCGCTTCGCGCGCGCTGCTTCGCGCGCGCTGCTTCGCGCGCGGCGTTAGTTCACGACCCGGAGGCTCTTGCGGCCAGCCGGGATCGGCGGCGCCGCCTGATCGTCCGGATCGACCTCGGGCGCGACCGAGACGATCGACTTCTTCTTGTTCGCCTTCGCCGCGGCCTTGCGCGCGATGTCGAGCAGCCGCTGGTGCGCCTCGGCGTGCTCGCGGTCGGCCTTGCCGGTGACCGTGTTCACGACGCGGTCGCGCAGGAACGCGAGCGTCTTGCGCCGCGCGCCGACTTCATAGATGAGGTCGGCCGCCGTGCAGCCCGCCCGGTGCGGCGCGCGGTGGAACGCGTGCGCGAGCTGCGGGTGCTTGCCGAGGTACGCGCGCACCTCCTCGATCGTCATGCCGACGTCGGCGAGCGCCTTGTCGATCTCCTTCTGCGCGAGCTGCTTGGCCTTGAACAGCTGCATCTGGACGCGGCTGTACACGTTGACCGCGCCGTCGCCGTTGGTCTCGATCGGCAGGAAGATGCCCTGCGGGTAGAGCTCGGTGATGAACGACTGGATGCCGTCCGACACCGACGACGACGGCATGCACCCGAACGGCTTCACCGAGAGGGTCATGTTGACCTTCTGGTAAGCGACGTTCTGGATCAGCTTGCCGACCTCCATGTGGCCCTCGCCGCCGCGGAGGTTGTTGTCGTAGAACGCGTGCGAGATCTCGGCGATCTCGTTCATGTCCGGCAGGTGGTAGTCGTACAGGCCGATCGCGTGCGCGAACGTCTGGAACAGGCCGCGCAGCACCTGCTCGCCGGCCCACAGCGACGCCTTGCGCTTGCGGACGTCGACGCCCTTCAGGCTGAACTTGCTGCCGCCCTCGTCCTTCGTCGCGTCGGCGCCGCGCAGGTTCGCGCGCTGCTCGGTGTCATAGCCGCCCTGCCAGATCATGTAGAGCAGCCACGCGGTGACGAGCTGGATCTCCGGCTCGGCGCCCTCGGCCTCGAGGAAGCGCTGCAGGCCGTAGTTGCCGTCGCCCTCGGTCGTCATCGCCCAGAACTCGCCGATGATGCCGACGCGCGGCTTGGGCCGCGTGCGGTCGACCTTCACGGCGCCCATCGTCCGGCGCACCTTGAACAGCGCCGCGGGGAGCGACGTGGCCTGCTCGAACGCCTGCGAGATGATGTGCTTGCTGGTCTCGATCGCGCGATCGGTGGCGCCGGGCTCGACCTCGTACGGCCGGATCCGGTAGCCGAGCGCGTTCAAGGCGTCGCCGATCATGATCGCGCGCACGACCTGCCAGAAGAACGTCGGGTTCATCTCGAGGCCGATGCCGTCGCCGGTCGCCTGCTTGAGGCCGCCCGTCTGCTGGAACAGGAGCACGCGGAAGCCGTCGAAGCCGGAGTCGCGCAGCGCCTTGCGATACTCGGTCACGTAGGTGCCGAACCGGCACGGGCCGCACGCGCCCGCCGTGATGAACAGGTGGTTCTTGACGATCTCGTCCTTCGACATGCCGCGCGCGCGCAGCCCGTCGAGGTACTTCACCAGGTTGCCGACGGTGAAGTACGTCGGGTTGCACTGGCCGCGGTTGCCGTACTCGCGCCCGAACTGGAGCGCGTCGTTGTCCGGCACGTCGAGCGCGAGCACCTTGTAGCCGATGCCGCGCAGCGCCGCCTGGATGAACAGGTCGTGCGCCATCGTCAGGCCCGACACGAGGATCGTCGTGTGATCGCGCTGCTCGCGCGTGAACTCGCGCGGCACCTCGTCGAACCAGTGCTTCGCGCCCTCCACGGGCAGCCCGAGGCGCTTGCGCTCCTCGACCTCGAACTTCTGCAGCTCGGCCTCGATCGCCTCGATCGACATCGAGTCGAGCTCGGCCCCGCGGTTGTCCTTCGTCGTGCTCATTCTGGTGTCTCCTCGATTGGCTATCGAAATCTGGTTCTAGGGATTACCGCACACTACTGCTGCACTACGTTCAGCGCCTGCGCGCGCTTGGCCTTCGGCCGGCTGGCCTCGTCGGCCGCCCGCCACGCCGCCACCTTCTCCTCGAGCGCCTTCACCTCGGCGTCGAGCCGGTCGTCGGTGCGGCCGACGCCGGCGAGCTTGGTCTGGAGCGCGCGCATGAGATCGAGCTTCTTCTCGGCCATCGACCGATCGAGCTCCACCTGCTTCTGCGCCTGATCCTCGAGCTTCTCGCGCAGGAGCATCAGCGTGTGCGCGTACGTCTTGACGCGGATCTTGATCGATCCCGACGGCTTGTTCGCGTCGATGTCGTGCAGCGCCGAGTACGCCTTGCCCGCCGACGCGATGACGCTGTCGATGAGGCCGTAGGTCGGCGCGTCGTGGCCGCACTTGAAGCTCGACAGATCGAGGCACGCGAGGTTCGGGTGGCGCGAGGCGTACTTGGCCGCCCACACCTTCTGCACCGAGTTCGTCGAGTAGTTCTCCGGCCACACGTCGGTGATGTCGAGGCCGCTCTCGATGACGCCCTTCGCGATGTCCTCGGCGAACAGGTGGTCGAGCGTCGCCTTGTCGCGCGGCAGCGAGCGCTGCGACAGGATCGGGTAGCCGAGCGCCTGGAACTCCTCGAGCACCGAGTGGTTGAGGCCCGGGTCGTTGTGGTACGGGCGGCCGAGCATCACGAGCGCGACGCGGTTCTCGCGCATCACCTCGCCGAGGATCTCCTTGCCCTTGCGCTGCATCTCGTCCTCGAACGCGTCGATGGCTTTGAACGCCTGCTCGACGGCGAAGTCGCTCTCGTCCTCGGACATGCCGAGCAGCGGGCCCCACTCGCGGAACATCTGCTGCTTGCACATGAGCGGCTCGTTGAGCGTGACCGCCGTGTCGAGGTAGCTGATCTTGCGCTCGGCGAAGAAGTCGGTCTCCTTCGTGAACGCGGCGCGGATGACCTTCGGCGTGCCGGAGACCACCGGGCAGCTCGCCGTGTCCATCTGGTTCACGATGAACGTCGGGATGTGGGTGATCGACGGGAAGAAGATGTAGTCGAGCGGCTTCTTCTCGTGGTGCTTGAACAGGAGGTTGTGGATGTGCGCCTGGCACACCTTCGACGGGTAGCAGGGGTCGACCGAGCCGTACTTGCAGCCGGCCTGCCACATCTCCTCGGTCGTCTCGTCGGAGAACACGACGTTGCGCGTGTCGACGCCGAGCACCTCGAAGTACGTGCGCCAGAACGGGCCCGTCGAGTAGATGTTGAGCACGCGCGGGATGCCGATGCGGGCGTCGCGGCGCTTGGCCCAGCTCTCGGCGGAGCTGCGCTGGAACGGCCGCTGGATCGGCTTGTGCCGGACCGCGCCGAGCAGCGTGCGCTTGACGACGACGTCGTCGACGGGCGTGCCGTGCGCCGGCATGGCCTTGGGCTCGTAGAAGCTCTTGAACGCGAGCTTCGCCTCGTAGTCGACGAGGTTCGGGTACTTCTTCATGCGCGTCTGTCGCTCTTTGTTGAGCTTCTTCAGCGCGTCCATGTTCTCGACGGTGCCCTTCTCGCACGAGAACCCGGAGATGTAGCGGGCGGTCTTGCCGTCGAGCGTCTTCGTGTCGATGAACGTGCGCGAGCAGTTGTTCGGGCAGAAGTTGCAGCGCGTCTCCTCGTTGTTCGTCGACGTGTACTCGATCTCGATCGCCTGGCCGAGGCCGACGAACGTCGTCTTGCCGCGGCGGCGCACGACGCGCAGCGCCTCGAACGCGGCGCCGATCGCGCCGGCCTCGCCGCAGTGCGGGTGGAGGTAGACCTCGGCGTTCGGCACGCGCTTCTCGATGTAATCGACCTGCGCCTTCAGCGCCGCGACGTTCTTCTGGGTGCCGCCCTGGAGCACGAACACGCGCCCGAGCTCGCTCATGCGCGGGATCTGCACGACGTACTGCCAGATGTTCTTCGGCAGGACGAGCGCGAGGCCGGCGAGCAGCTCCTCTCTGGAGTAGCCCTCCTTCTGGAAGTTCACGCGGTCCGAGTCGAGGAAGACGGCGCAGCCGTAGCTGAACTTCGGCGCGAGCCGCGCCTCGAACGCGACCTCGGCGTACTGCTTGACGGGCAGGCCGAACTGGTCCGCCATCGCCTGCAGCAGCATGCCGTTGCCGGCGCTGCAGCTGTTCGACAGCCGGAAGTTCTTCACGTCGCCGTTCTGCATGAACATCACCTTGATGTCCTGCCCGCCGATGTCGCAGATGACGTCGACGCTCGGGAACCAGCGCTTGGCGCTCATCATGTGCGCGACGGTCTCGACGATGTTCGCGTCGGCGCCGAGCGACCGCTCGAGGACGTCGCCGGCGTAGCCCGTGACGCCGAAGCCGGTGATGTCGAGCTGGGCGCCCTGCTCCTCGGCCCACTGCCGCATCTCCGTGAACATGTCCTTCATGTCCTGGATCGGGTTGCCCTTGGAGAGCGTGTAGACCTTCTTCAGGATCGTCTCGTTCTCGTCGATGAGGACGCACTTGGACGACGTGGAGCCGCCGTCGAGGCCGATCACGCCGCGGTACGTCTTGCCGGCCTCGAGGCGCGTGTCGGCATAGTCCGGCGTGCGGTACTTGTCGACGAACGCGTCGCGCTGCTCCGGCGCCTCGACGAGGCCGGGGCCCGCCGACTCGCCGAGCTTGGCCTTGCGGCCGTGCGCGATGAACTCCTCGAGCGGATCGAGGCCGCGGTAGCGCCCGACGGTCTCGGGCTCGTAGAGGCCGAACAACACCGCGCCGTACGCGGCGTAGAGGTCCGAGTTCTTCGGGACGAAGATCAGCTCCTCGAGCGGCACGGTCTTGTCGTACTCGTAGCCGCGCTCCGCCCACGCCTCGGGGATGCGCAGCCGCCAGCACTGCTGGAGGAACGGCAGGTACGTGTTCGGCCCGCCGAGCAGGAGCACCTTCGCCTTGAGCGTGTTGCCGCGCGTGAGCACGGCGAGGTTCTGGCTGACGATCGCGTCGGCGAGCGAGTTCATGATCTCGTTGCGCGGGATGCCGCTCTTCACGAGGTTCACGATGTCGGTCTCGGCGAACACGCCGCACTTGGCGGCGACGTGGTGGAGCTTCGACGGATCGAACTGGAGGTGCGGGACCTCCTCGCGCGGCATGCCGACCTTCAGCACGCACTTGTCGATCGTCGCGCCGGTGCCCGACGCGCACTTGTCGTTCATCGACGTCTGCGCCGTCTTGTCGCCGGTCTCCTGGTTCTGCTTGAACATGATGATCTTGGCGTCCTGGCCGCCGAGCTCGATCACGCTGCCGACGTCGGGGTGGAGCTTCTCCACCGCCATCGTCACGGCGTTCACCTCCTGCACGAACTTCGCGCCGATCTGCGGCGCGATCGGGCTGCCGCCCGAGCCGGTGATGAAGACGCGGACCTGATCGTTCTTGAGCGTCGGGAACGCGGCGTGGATCTCGCGCAGCATGTCGCGCGTCATCTCGGGCTGGCGCGTCTCGTGGCGCAGGTACTTCGACCAGAGGATCTCTTTGGTCTCCGGATCGACGACCGTCATCTTCACGGTGGTGGAGCCGACGTCGATACCGATGACGACGCGATCGGGCGTGGTGCCGGGGGTCTGGGCCATGCGCGCTTCTCCTGCCTGCGGAACTGCAGCCGCCGGGGATGAGCCCGGGGGCTAGACTGACGCGTCAGTCTAGGACTGGACTGACGCGTCAGTCCAGACTTAAGTATCGGCAAGATCTCGCCATCTCGGTGCGAAGGGGCGTTCGCAGCCAAACGTGGGCCTGCCTACCAAATGATGGCGCTTCGCGTAACGCGTGACGCAGTGATTGGCTCGACCTCTGCCACTCCGCGCGCTCCGCGCTGCAGGCATGCGCCCGCGTGCGGCACGGAGGCACGAAGCAGGCCACGGGCGGGCGCTACGCCCGGAGCACGCCGCGCAGCGCGCCCCGCACGACCGTCAGGTGATCCGGCGCGTCGGCGCGCCGCATCGCTGGGCGACGCGGGCTACTCGAGGACGCCGCCGGCCGAGCGCAGGCGCCCCGCGAGCGCGTCGGCCCACGTCGCGCGGAGCTCGCCGGCGGTGCGGGCGCTGACCTTCATCGCGGTGCCGTTGATCGTGGCCGTGCACGACGCCGTGATCCCGCCCGTGACCGTCGACGTGCTCTCCCCCTGCACCGTCAGCTTCGTGCCGGCGGAGTCCAGGGTCGCGGTGAGGCTGGTGATCGAGGCCATGATCGTGGCGGTGTTCGGCGCCACGCCCACCGTCTGCGTGCACGTCTGCCCCGACTGCGCGCGGGCGGTGCCGCCGCTGACGTCCAGCCGCAGGGCCGGACACGGCTCATCGGCCGCCTGGGGCTCGATGATGTCCGACGACGTCCCGACGGTGTACATGAACGTGCCGGTCAGCATGTCCATCGAGTCGAGGTTGTTGTTGTCGCAGTCGAGCGTGGTGATCGAGCCGGCCTGATACGTCCACGAGCCGACGAAGTCGTCCACGCGGTCGTCGCCACCGCAGGCCGCGAGCGCCGCCACGATCCAAGCGAGTCTCTGCATGTGCACCTCCGCCAGCGACGGTACCACGGGCGGCGCTAGGCCCGGAGCACGCCGCGCAGCGCGACCATGAGCGTCTCGCTGACGACCTCGTCGACCTTGAGCGCCTCGCCGCGCACGACGAACTCGATCACGCCGCGGATCATGCCGAGCATCGCCGCCGAGACCAGCGCCGGCTGGCACGGGCGGAGGAGGCCGATCTCCATGCCGGTCTCGAGCGCGCGGCGCAAAAGATCGCGCACCTCGGTGAAGAACTGATCGAGCCGCTCGGCGGCCTCGGCGTCGGGCGTGTGCCCCGCCGAGAGCAGGAGCATCGCGAGCGGGCGATCGCTCACGATGTACTCGAGCGTGGCGACGACCTGCTCGCGGAGCTGCACCTGCGGCGCCGGGGCGGCCGGATCGTCCACCGCGATCCGCCGGATCTTCGTCCGCAGATCGGCCAGCGCCTGATCGAGGATCGAGTCGAACACGGCCGACTTGCTCTCGAAGTACAGGTAGAACGTGCCGCGCGCGATCTGGGCGCGCTCGATGATCGCGTGGATCGTCGCGCCGTGGTACCCGGCCTCCGCGAACACCTGCTTCGCCGCAGCCAGGATCTGCCGCCGCCGCTCGAGCTTCGCGCGCTCGGCGGGATCCTGCGGCGCGACCACTAGCCGCCTCGCCGCGACTGGTAGGCGATGATCGCGCGCTCGACGCCGGAGTACATCTTGCGGTAGCGCAGCCGCTGCTCGGCGATCTGCGCGTCCTGGCAGTGGCGCTCGATCTCGGCCTCGAGCGCGCACGCGAACGACTCGCTGTCGGCGTACAGGTTGATCTCGTCGTACACGCCGTGCGACAGCGACGTGAAGTTCGCCGAGCCGACGTCGCTGAACCGGTGATCGATCACGACGACCTTGCTGTGCACCATGCGCGGCACGAGCACGATCGTCAGGTTGTCCGGCGCGCCGGTGAGCCGCATCAGCGCGTCGCACGTGGCGCGGTTGATGTTCGCGAGCACGTCGGCGTGATCGGCGATCACGACCTTGACCTCGACACCGCGCTGGACGGCGCGCGCGAGCGCGGCCGTGAACCGGCGATCGGTGAAGTACGCCATCTCGACGGTGATCGAGCGCTCCGCGGCATCGATCAGCGCGAGCCGGTGGCTGATCATCGGGCAGCTCTTCTTCCGGTGCGCCTCGCGGCTGTGGACGAGGAAGTCGAGGCCGCGCGACGGATCGAACTCGTCGAAGCCGGTCATCCGCTCGCGGAGCCGCGCCACGTGCTCTTGGCCCTCGGCCTCGACCATGACGTCGAGCCAGTCGTGGCGGTGGTTGTCGCCGATGCCCATCGAGCCGAGGATGATGTAGCGATCGTCGATGACGTAGACCTTGCTGTGGTCGAAGCGCTTGCGCTGGTGATCGACGGTGATCTTCGGGTGCGCGAGGATGCGCTCCGACAGCGCGTTCGGCCGCTGCTTGAACGAGCCGGGCGCGCGGTAGATCGCGCCGAGGAACCACGCCTGGAAGCCGCGGATCGGCTCGACCCGCTTGTGGAAGAAGCTCTGCTTGTTGCCGCCGGTGTACTCGTAGACGGCCGCGATCTTGTCCTTGTGGATCGTGACGGTCACGCCGCGGTCGGCGGCGGCGAGCACGGCGTCGCCGAGGATGTTGCCGGCCTCGTCGTCGCGCCACAGGAAGGCGCGGATGTCGACGGACCGGCGCGCGCCGCGGATGCGCTCGACGATCGCCTGGAACGCGGCGTCGCCCGAGCCGAGCACGCGCAGCGCACTGCCATCGAGCGGGCTCGACGCCTCGTCGAGCGGCGCCGGCAGGCCGACCGGCTGCATTTGCCGGATCCGCCGCGCTCGGCGCCGGCCTGCGAACAGGGGTCGACGTCGAGCCTGGTGGTCCATGTGACCCATACGGGTAACGCACCTGGCTCGATCGGTCAAACGGGTTGGATCGCGCTCGCCCCGCGGACCTGGCAGGAAGCGGCGGCTCGCGGCCAAACGCGGCCGAACGCGGCCAAATCGGCCGAACGCGGCCAACGCGGCCAAATGATCCAACCACTGGCGCGCTGGGGCACCGCGCCGCGCGAGGCTAGATATCGATCAGGCCGCCGCCCGGCTTCTTGCCGCCGCCGGGCTTCTTGCCGCCGTCGCCGGCCGGCAAGCTCGGCCGCGGCAGGCCGCCGCCGCCGCCGCCCGCCGGCTTCGGCTTCTTCGGCAGCTCGACGGCGAGCTTGTTCTCGGCACCGGCCTCGACCTCGAGCTCCTGGAAGTGATCCTTGAAGCCGGCGGCCTTGATGCCGACCGTCACCTTCTTCTTCTCGGCGCCGCCCATGTCGAACTCGGAGGTGGCGAGCGCGTCCTTGCCGTCGATGGTGATCTTCGCGGCCTCGGCCGCGGCCTCGGGCTTGATCTCGACGATGATCTTCGTGACCTTGACGGCGGGCGCGGCCGAGCCCGCCGCGGAGCCCGCCGCCGAGCCGGCCGCTACCGTCGCCGAGCCGCTCGCGGCGCTGCCGGCCGAGCCGACGTCGCGCGTCGGCGTGGGCGTGCCCGTGCTCGGCTTGGCCTGCAGCACGTCGGGCACCTCGGTCTCCGGCTTGTCCTTGTTCTTGTAGACCGTCGGCGCCGCGTTCGCGTGATCGCCGGTCCCCAGCCCGAAGAGGAGGCCGCAGAACACGCCGACGGCCAGGCCCGCCGAGACGACCACCGGCACGGCCCGCGAGGTCCCGCGGCGCATCGGCCGCATCGGTCCGGGCCCCGGACCGGGTCCCGGCCCCATCCCGGGGCCCATGCCCGGCATCCCCGGTCCGGGCCCCATCTGCGGAGGCATGCCGCCCATCGGCGGCGGTTGCATCGGATAACCTGGATTCGCCATAAGACTCCTCGAGCTCCCTTCGAGCTCCCTTCGAGCTCCGTACGAACGCGCTTAGAACCCGCCCACCAGCACGAGCCCGCTCGTGCCGGATTGGACCCACGGGACCAGATCGATCTTGGTCCATTGTGACCCATCCCGCCGCCCGCGACCCGCGCTCGTCGCCGCCGGGCGTTGCTCCGTTTGCTTCCGCTGTGCCGGCCGGTACTTGGCGAAGTACCAGTACGCCGTGAACCCGGTGGCGACCAGCCCGCCGGCGAGGGCGATGTCCGTCACGAGCGCGAGCGACTTGCCGCTCGACCGGGCGTCCTTCCGCTCGGCGGGAGTCGACTCGGACGACTCGTACGTGTTGTGCCGGCCCACCGCGAGGAGGCCGGTCACGGTCGCGGCGCCGAGGAGCGCGACGGCCGCGCCGCCGCCCACGTACAGCGGGAGCCGCGACGGCGGCGGCGCCGGGGGCACCGGCACCGGATCCTCGTCCTTGACGGGCGGCACCACGACGATCTTCACGGCCTCGAGCTCGATCTCGCGCTCGCTCTCGGAGCCCGCCTCGACGTTGAGCTCGGCCTCGCGCGGCTGGAACCCTTCGGCCTGGAACGACAGCGTGTACGTGCCGGGCAAGAGGACGAGCGCGTCGGCGAGCGGCGTCTTGCCGATCTCGGTGCCGTTGAGCATGACCGCCGCGCCGTCGGGCTTCACCTTCACCGTCACGAGGGCGACCTTCGCCGCCAGCTCGTCGAGCTTCGCGCTCGCCTTCTTCTGCACGTCGGCGCGGACGCCCGCCTGCGCCTTGACGACCATGCGGTAGTGCCGCACCGCGACGTCGTGCTTGCCGAGCTTGTCCTCGGCCTCAGCGAGCAGCGCGTACGTGTTGAGATCGTCGCCGGTCTCGATCGACTTCTCGAACGCGGTGACGGCGTTCTGGTAGCTGGTCTGCGCCTCCTCGGTGCGCTTGGCGCGCGTATGGGAGTCGCCCTTCTGGAGCAGCTGCTGGCCGGTGGTGAGCCACTTCTTGGCGAGCTTCGGATCCTTGACCGGCGGCGCGGCGTCCGTGGGCGCCGGGGTCGCGGGGGTGGGCGCGGGCGGCGCGGGCGGCGCGGGCTTGGCGGGCGCCGGCTCTGGATCCATCTCGATCTCGTCGGCGGGCTGCGCCGCGGCGGGCGCGGCGAGCGCGGCGAGCGCGGTGCTCAGGGCGAGGACGGTGATCCGTGCTATCCGGCGATCCCGCATCGCCGTCGATTGTACTACGGCTCGTCGCGCCGCTGCGCCGCTCCGAGCTTGGCGATGTACTCGAGCGAGCGCAGCGGCCGCCCGACGAGCGAGGTCACCATCGAGATCAGCGCGTCGCGCCCGGCCGCGCGGTCGGCGGGCAGGAACCGCGGATCTGTGTCGACGGCGCGCGCGGCCCCCGGCCGGCCGTGGTCGCTCACGGCTTGCAGGTACGCGCGCGCCGCGGGATCGATCGGCCGGACGTTCGGACCGCGGCTCGTCGCGGCGCAGCGCCGGCAGATGGCGCCGCCGCGCGTCGGATCGAAGACGGCGCCGGACGCAAGCTCGGTCTCGCCGCACGCGGCGCAGCGATCGATCGCGGGCTGGTGCCCGGCCAGCTCGAGGAGCGCGAGCTCCATGGCGCGCAGCGCGCCGGGCGACGGCCCGGCCTCTGCGAGGCTATCCCACAGCGAGACGAGGAGCTCGAGCGCGTGCGGATCGGGCGCCTCGGGTGGCAAGAGCGCGGAGACGAGCTCGGCCGCGTAGCTCGCGTGGGCGACCGCGACGACGTCGCTCGACAGCCGCGTCCACTCCTGCACGATCTCGGCGCCGTCGAGGCCCCACAGCTCGCCGCGCGGCCGGCGGCCGAGCTGGTAGCGCGCGAGCACGAGCAGCGAGAGCGCGCCGGCGAACCGCCGCTGCGAGCGCCGCGCGCCGCGCGCCACCGCCGAGACGCGGCCGTGCACGTCGGTGTAGAGCACGACGAGCAGGTCCGACTCGCGCAGCGGGGTCGTGCGGAGGACGACGCCGAGGCAGCCTTCGGCCATCCCGGCTTTTTAGCCGATGAGCTGCGCCGGTGCAGGGCGCTCGCGCTCGGTGACGCCGTCGCCGGACGAGCTGGGCCGCCGCATCAGGTACGACAGCGTGAGCGTCGCGGCGATCAGCAAGATGATGACGGCGAGCGTCAGCCCGCCTTGCCGCGCCGAGCGATCCTCGCGATCGAGGAGGACCGGCGGCAGGAACGAGCGGCGCTGCGCGGAGGTCATCACCGACTTGGCGGCCGCGCGCTCCTCGAGCACCTGCTCGGCGCTCTCGGGATCGGCGTCGTCGATGATGAGGCTCGGGACGACCGACGGCGCGGACGCTGCGGCGTGCCGCGGGCGGCGCCACGGCGGCAAGCTCTGCGTCGCGGCTGGCGGCATCTTCGGGCGCCAGGCGGCGGCGGCGCCCGGCTCGGCGGCAGCGGTGCCCGGCTCGGCGGCAGCGGCCAGCTCGGCGGCAGCGGCGCCCGGCTCAGCGGCGGCGGTGCCCGGCTCAGCGGCGGCGGTGGCCGGCTCAGCGGCGGCGGTGGCCGGCTCGGCGGCGGCGGTGGCCAGCTCGGCGGCGGCGGTGGCGAGCTCGGCGGCGGCCGGGGACGCGAGCGACGACACGGCGGCGGGCGGGGACGCGAGCGACGGCGCGGCGACTGACGGATCGGCAACAGCGGGCGCCGCTGTCGCGGGATCGATCGCTGCGAGATCGGCCGCTGCGGTGGCAGCGGCCGCGAGAGCGGTTGCCGCGAAAGCGGCCGCTGCGGGATCGGTCGCCGTCGCTGCGAGATCGATCGCCGTCGCTGAGATCGACTGGCTGCTCGCGGCGGGCGCTGCCTCGCTCGGCGCGGGCGCCGCCGGAGCGACATCGGCCACTGTTGGCGCCGCCTCGTGGGCGGCCGACGCAACAAGCGCCTCGCTCTTGGCGGCGAGCGCCTCGCTCTTGGCGGCGAGCGCCTCGCTCTTGGCGGCGAGCGCCTCGCTCTTGGCAGACCTCGCAGATCGAGTCTTCGCGGGCGTCGGCACGGGCTCGCTGCTCGCGGGCTTCGCCGCGTCTGCAAGCGGCGCCCCGTCGGTCGAGACGGCCGGGTATGCCTCGGCCGGCGTGCCGTTCGCGAGCGGCTTGCGCCTGCTGCGGCTCTTGCCGGTGCTGGTGCCCGTGCTGGTGCTGGTGCCCGTGCTGGTGCTGGTGCCCGTGCTAGCGCTAGCGCCGCCGGCAGCCGCGCGACGCGTGCGCTTCTTCTTCGCCGGAGCCGGGGTCGAGGTCGAGGCCGCCTCCGCCGACGCAGCTGCATCCGCGGGAGCCGACGCCGCCGTCTCCACGACGGCCGGCGCAGCCTCAGCCTCCGCCATCGGCGCCGGAAGCGTCGCGGGCGCCGGAAGCGCCGCCTCCGCGACCACAGGCGCGGGGGCCATCTCGACAGCCGGAACCGCCACAGGCGTCACGGCCACCGCTGCCGCCGCCACCGGCGGCGCCGCCACCGGCGCCGCTGCCGCCGACGCCGCCGCCACCGCTGCCGCCGCCACCGGCGGCGCTGCTGCCGCCACCGGCGCCGCTGCCGCTGCCGCTGCCGCCACCGGCGCGATCTCCGTGGCCAGCTCGCCGAGCTCCTCCGCCTTCGGCAGGTCCTGCAAGCTGCCCGACGCGAGCGGCGGGGGCGATCCCCCTGCCGGGATCGCCCGCGCCACCGTGGGCGCGAGATCGGCCATCGCCTCGATCATCGCCCGCACGGTGACCGTCGGCGCGCTCGCGACGCCACACGCGCTATAGCGGCGCAGCGCCTCATCTTCATCGAGCCCCACGCACTTGGCGAAGCTCCGCACGAACCCGCGCACGAAGACGTCCGCCGGCAGCCCCTCCGGCTTGCCGCTCTCGAGCCGCTCGAGGGTCCGCGTCTGGATCTTCGTCACACGCGAGACATCCTCCAGGGACATCCCGCGCTGCATACGTCCCGCGCGGAGCCAGAGCGCCAGGCTCATCCGGGGATCGACCACCGTCGACGCACGCGGGTCACTCGAGGTCCTGACATCCGGGCGATCGATGCGGCGTTCCACCATGATTTGCTACGGTTGGGCCACCGTCGGCGCGGCGCCCAGCGCGCCACCATCGGCGCGGCACTGCGAAGCGATGCAGCTGCGGGGCGACAGCCGGAGGCACGCGTCGCGTGCGCGCCGCGCGTCATCGATGAGCCCTTGGTGCATCCGCGTCTTCATCAGATAGAGAGCGGCTTCCTGGGATCCACACGACGGATCGTCGGATGCCGTCTGGAACAGTTCGGCCGCTTTTTCCCACTCCTCGCGGGCGAAGTAAACCCTCGCAAGCCGATAAGTTGCCACGCACATGTTGGGCTGGAACTGCACCGCCTGGCGCAGCTCCTTCGCCGCCTCCACGGCCCGCTGCTGGTGGAACAGCGCCCAGCCCAGGTGCGCGCGTGTGAGGCCCGGGCTCTCGAGCCGCACCGGATTCTCCAGCGCTCGACGGAAAAACTGCTCCGCCGCCGCGTAATCCTCGAGGAGGTTCTGCACGACCCCGCGATTGGACCACGCCTCGCCGTACTCCGGAGTGAGCTTCGTGGCGCGGGCGAAGTCCGCGCTCGCCTTCGTGAGGCTCGCCTCGAGATCTCGCTGCGTCGCCTCCGCGTCCAGACCGGTCAGACAGGTGTCGATCTCCAGGGTCCGCTGCGTGTCGATCGCCCGGACCACGTGGACCAGCCCGCGCACGAGGTACGCCTCCTCGTTCACCGGGTTCAGGGCGAGCGCGCGGTTCGACTCCGCCTCCGCGGCCTCGAGCTGGTGCTTGCGCAGGAAATCTTTCGCCAGATCGAGCCGCTTCTCGCTCTTCGCCGCGCCCTGCGGGACGCGTGTGCCGCCGCAGCTCGCGAGGAGGGCCACAGGTAGAATCGCAAGGAATCCAGAAGTCTTAGGCCGCACACACCGACGCTACGAGCCGCGATCGCGCCGCGCAATTTTTTGGCGCCCCCCGTTCAACGTCCCGCCTTCGTTCGCCGTTCGTCTGCCGTTCGTCTGCCGTTCGTCTGTGGACGGCCCGCGTGGCGCCCGGCCCGCGATGGATCTTATAGAAGGACCTCGAGAAGGACTTCGATGAACAGCGCACCCGGGCCGATCCCCCCCTCAGCCACACCCACCATCGGCGGCCTGTATGCCGAGCAGTTCTTGCCGAGCGGCACGCCCAAGGGCGTCGTCCTCGTGACGCACGGCTACGCGGAGCACTGCGGCCGCTACCGCGAGCTCGCGAACGTGATCGTCAGCGAGGGCTGGGCGATGCTGTCCTACGACGTGCGCGGCCACGGCCAGTCGCCCGGCGTCCGCGGCTACATCGATCGGTTCGGCGTTTACCTGGAAGATTTCGCCGCGATGCAGGCAGCCGCGCGCAAGCTCGCCCCTGCGGGCGCGCCCTTCGTCCTGCTCGGCCACTCGCACGGCAGCCTGATCACGCTGCGGGCGCTGTGCGACGAGCAGCCACCGCGAGACGTCAAGGCGGCGATCCTCGCGTCGCCGTTCCTGGCGCTGCGCCTCCCCGTACCCGGGTACCGGAAGCTGCTCGCGCGCCTGGCGAGCCGCGTCGCGCCGAAGCTCGCACAGCCGAACGCGCTGCGCGCCGAAGACCTGACGTCCGATCCCGTCAAGCAACAGGAACGGATCGCCGACAAGCTCTGCCTCGACATCGCCACCGCCCGCTGGTTCACCGAGGCGACGGACGCGCAGGACTACGTGGCGGCACACGCTTCCCGCATCAAGATCCCGACGACGTGGCTCGTCGGCGGTGCCGATCCGATCACCGATCCGGCGCGCTCGCGCGTCGTCGCGTCCCAGGTCCCGGGTGCGACCTATCACGACCTCGTCGGGCTCAAGCACGAAGTATTCAACGAGACGTCGCGCAGTCAGGTGTTTGCCGAGGTTCGCCGCGTGCTGACGAGCGCTTGAAGCGCCGCGCGCCTGCGACGCCCCGCGGCGCCTGCGCGCTCACGTCCAAGATTGGCGCCCTCCGACGAGGCCCCTATACTAGGTCCATTGGCCGGCGTGGGCGGTGTCGTTCCTTGAGGTCATATCGACCAGCTGATCGCCTCTGGCGTCAGGAGCCGACAGTCAGCGCCTCCGACCGCGGAGTCCACTCCCTATGAAGCTCTTCGCCTGCATGTGCAACCAACCCCAACGGCTCGCGAGCGCGCTGGCGCCCGTGCGCGCGGCGCTCGTCGCGCAGCCGCCGGTCAAGCGCTGGGGCCTCGGGTACGTCCAGGGCGGCGACGTGCTGCTCGTGCGCACGCCGAAATCGAGCGAGCTGCCGGTGGATCTGGCCGCCCCGCTCACCGAGCTGCGCACCGACTGCGCGATCGCGATCGCCGTCCAGGGCGACACGTCCACGCTCGGCGGCACGGACAACACGCCGCCGTTCCGCTTCCGGCGCTGGATGTACGCGCAGACCGGCATCCTCGACACGCACGGCCTCGAGGACGTCGCGCCGCGCCTGCTCGAGCACGTCCCGGAGTACCTGCGCCGCAACATCAAGGGGCGCACGCCGGCCGAGCTCGCGTTCCACCTGTTCCTCGCGAAGCTGCACGACGGCGGGCTGGCCCAGCTCGACGACCCGAACCTGCCCGTCACCGCGACGCGCGCCGCGCTCGCGGCCGCGGTGCGCCAGATCAACGGCGAGCTCGCGACGGCCGGCAAGACGACGGTGATCGGCAACATCGCGCTCACCAACGGCCGCTCGATGGTGGTCGCGCACATCGACGAGCCGCTGCGCCTGCGCCGGCTGTTCGTCACCGGCGAGCGCGGCGAGCGCGACGACTTCCGCGGCGTCATCATGGTCTCCGGCGGCGACGGCGATCCGCGCGACGGCTTCGAGGACGTCCCCGCGGGCCACGCCGTGCTGATCTCGCGCGATCTGAAGGTCACGCTCGCCGATCTCGCGTCCTAGGCGGCGCGCCCTGCCCCGCCGCCCGCGCCGCGGTCAGCGCGCGAGCGCGTGCGCCAGCGAGCGCGACAGCTTCACTGCCCCGGCCCCGTCGCCGCCGCCCGCCGCGGCGCCGAACGCGGCGGCCGCCTCGCCGAGCTGCGCGCGCAGCTCCCCGCGGACGATCGGATCGAGGCCCGGCCGGCCATCGAGCGCCGCGGCGTAGTCCTCGAGGACGCGCCGCGCCGCCGCCGGGCCGCGGCGCTCGTAGTCGCGCGCGGCGGCCCGCTCGAGGACCGCGCCGACGAGCGCCTGCTCGATCGCGGCGAGGCCCGCGCCGCCGCCGTCGCTGCGCGCGACGGCGAGCGCGCTGCGGCCGGCGCCACCCTGCGCCCGCCGCCACGACAGGCTCGCCACGAGGCCGCACGCCGGCGGCGCGCCGCTCACCCGCAGCACCACCTTGCGCGTCTCGCCCGCCCGCAGATCCGCGATCGGGATCGACACCGCGCCCCCGGCCGCCGCCATCGCGTGGCCGAGCGCCTCCTCGATCTGCACGCCCGGGGCCGCCTGCACCGCGAGCCGCACGTCCGTCGCGACCGTCTCGCCGAGGCGCTCGAGCTCGCGCGCGAGCGCGGCGTCCAGGCCCGCCGCGTCCGCGACGTAATAATAGTTACCGCGGCCGACCTCCGCGATTCGCATCATCGTCTGCTCGTCGAAGTCGAGACCCACGCCGACCGCCGAGATCGAGACGCCGCGCGCGGCCGCGCCGGCCGCGAGCTCTACCAGGTCGTCGCGATCGCGCAGCCCGAGGTTCGCGTAGCCGTCGGAGAGCAGCACCATCCGGCGGATCCCGCCCTCGATCGGCGTGCGCTCCAGCCACTCGGCCGCGCTCAGGAGCCCGCACGAGATGCACGTGCCGTTGTCGATCTCCAGCTCGGCGATCGCCCGGAGCGCCAGCGCCTTGTGAGTCGCGCTCGCTGACGCCATCGGGACGACCGTCGTGTGGCTGTCCGAGTACGCGATCACGGTGAACGCGTCGCCCGCGTCGAGCCGCGACACCAGCCGCGCCGCCGCCGCCTTCGCGTGCTCGATCGGCTCGCCGCTCATCGACTTCGATCGATCGATGACGATCGCGACGGAGCGCGGCGGCCGCACCGGCGCGGCGGCCGGCGCCGCGATCTCGACGACCACGTGCGCGCCCGCCTCGTGGCGCTGCCAGCGCGCCGCCAGCTGCATGCCGTCGTCGGCGTGCTCGCGCACGCCCAGCGGGCAACCATTCGGCGGCGCGCCCGGCGCCGGTGGCAGCAGCGCCGCAGCGATCAGCGCGGCTCCCGCCGCGGCGAGGGTGGGCAGGGCTCGAGCGCGGCTCGCGATGGCGACCATGAGGCTCTCCGACGCACAGCCTACTGCACCCGGTCTGACGGCCCTCCGGAGCATGAAGACGATTTTGGAACCCGATCGGCGGGAGGATATTCCTCACGCAACTCGTGACAAAAGTTACGCCTGTAACGATCTCTGAATCAAATTTGGAACACCAAGGATCTCGATAATGTGGGTCCGAGTCAGCAATTTGTTAACAGATGGAATCCATCCGGCGACGTTCTGCTACTTCTTCGTGCTTGACCCGTCGCGTCAGTTAATACTACATCGGCGCCATGACGAACGCTCAAGAACGCAAGGCGCAGGAGCGGCAGGCTCGCCGCCGTCGAATCCAAGAGGCAGCCCGAACTGTCTTCACGGAGCGTGGCTACGCCGGTGCTTCGATCGAGCTGATCGCCCGGGCCGCGCAGTTGTCGGTCGGAGCGATCTACCTGTACTTCCGCTCGAAGGAAGACCTCTACGTCTCTCTGATCGAGGACACGCTGACGGTGTTCGACGTCGAGATGGCGCAGGTCCGCGAGCAGGTAGAAGTTTCGCTCCGGCTGCGTGAGACGTGGAGCATCCTCGTCCGCTGGGCGGAGCGGGACGCCGAGGGGCCGCGGATCCTGCGGCTCCTGGCGCAGCCGTCGATCCGGCCCCAGCTCTCGGACGAGGTCGTCGCGGCCGTGTCCTCCGGCATCGGCCGCATCCAGGACCACATGGGCGCTTGCGTGGCGGACGGCATCCACGCCGGCCTGTACCGCCAGGTCAACGCGCGCGAGATCGCCGACCTCGCCTGGTCGGTGCTGCTCGGCAGCCTGGACGCCGCGGAGATGCAGGCGAACCTCGGCCTGCCGGGTGAGCCGCTCGCGGTCCGGACGGATCGCGCCCTCGGCCTGGTCGAGAGCGCGCTCACGCCGCAAGTCGCCACCGCGCTCCGCGCCGTGGCCTGAGCCCCCGAGCGCAAGCGAGGGGGCGAAGCTCGGGGCCAGCGCTGCTCCGCGCCGAGCCCGAAGCCTACGCCGATCGATCGCAGATCGACCGTTGCCCACGGCCCCCGGCCGCCGACCGCTACCGACCGGCACGCCGTAGGCGGTCCGCGCCGCCAAGCTGCTACCCTGCGGTCCCGTGCAGGTTTGCATGGCGTGCTCCACGACGACCGACGATGCCGGGCGGTTCTGTCCGGCGTGCGGTGCCGTGCTGACCGCCGAGCCACCGGCCGAGACGTCGGCCCAGCGGCCCGCCGAGACCGACCAGAGCGGCGAGGCCACCGCCGCGGCGAGCCTCGTCGGGCTCGTCGTGGACGGCTTCTCGATCCAGGCCGTGCTCGGCGGCGGATCATTCGGCACCGTCTACCGCGGCCGCCAGCTCGGCCTCGATCGCGAGGTCGCGGTGAAGATCCCGACGCACGAGATCTCCGCCGATGCGGTGATGGCGCGCCGGTTCGCGCGCGAGGCGCGGGCCGCGTCGCGCATCACGCACCCCGGCGTCGTCGCGATCTACGCCGTCGGCGAGCTGCCCGACGAGCGGCCGTACCTCGCGATGCAGCTCGTCGAGGGCGAGCCGCTCGATCGGATCCTCGCCAGCGGCCCGCTGCCGCCCGTGCGCGCGCTGCGGATCACCCGCCTGATCGCGGCCGCGCTCGCCGAGACGCACGCCGCCGGCGTGGTCCACCGCGATCTCAAGCCGTCGAACATCATGTGGCGCCGCGATCGCCTCGGCGACGATCGCATCGTCATCGTCGACTTCGGCATCGCCGTCGCCAAGCCCGGCACCGCCGACGCGACGCGCCTCACCGCCGGCGGGCTGATCGGCACGCCGCACTACATGTCGCCCGAGCAGGCGCACGGCGAGCACGTGGACGCGCGCTCCGATCTGTACGCGCTCGGCTGCCTCTTGTTCGAGCTGCTCACCGGCGAGACGCCGTTCGACGGCTCCGGGTTCGAGGTCCTGCTCGCGCACCTCCACCGGCCCCCGCCCGCGCCGAGCAGCAAGAACCCGGAGGTGCCCGCGGCCGCCGATCAGCTCGTCGCGGCGCTGATGGCCAAGAAGCCGGACGATCGGCCGCAGAGCGCCGACCTGGTGGTGGCCACGCTCGACGAGGTGCTGCGCGAGCTCGAGGAGCAGCCGCCCGCGCGCAGCACCCGCAAGCGCGCGCGGCCCGCCACGCCGCGCGCGACGAAGCCCGCCACCAAGCCCGCCACCGCAGCACGCGGCGCGACCGACGCCCTGGCCGACACCGCGCTCGGCGCCGCGGCGCGCGCCGCGGCCGATCCGCCGGCCGCCGCGGCCCGCGGCGGCTCGCTCGGCGCGCGCGTGCGCGATCTCGCGATCGGCGCCGCCGCGGCGCTGCTCCTGACCGCCGCCGGCTTCACCGCGTACCAGCTCGCGAGCCGCCCTGCCCCGAAGGGCGCCGGCAGCGCCGAGCCGATCACCAAGCGCCGCGAGCTACCGCTGATCGAGGACGGCGACACGCGGCTCCGCGTCTGGGTGCCGGATCCGCTGCGCCTGCGCGCGGGCGGTCACCGCATCTTCTTCCAGCTGCGCAACAAGCTCGGCAAGCTCCTCCCGGCCGAGTCCGTCGTCGTCACCGTCGAGGATCCGGCCGGCAAGGCGACCGGCATCATCGCGCGGCCGCGTCAGGCCGAGCCGGACCAGTTCGGCTTCCACTACCCCTTCCAGACGGCCGGCACGTACCGCGTGCGCATCTTCCCGCCGGAGACGGAGAGCGCGTTCGACGTGCCGATCGAAGTCGACCCGTAGCCTCGCTTCGCTAACGCTTCGCTACTCGTCTTCCTTGATCTTGCCGGCCGCCTCGTCCTCGGAGAAGTCGACCTTGCCGGAGGACTTCTCCTGCGCGCCCATGACCTTGAACTTGTTCGAGGCGAGGACCTTCCCCCCGCTCTCGATCGTGATCATGAGCTGCTTGTTCGCGCCGATCGATTTGCGCTCGAGCGTCAGGTTCGAGAGCAGCGACACCTGGCCGCGCGAATCGGTGAACTGCTCGATCGTGGCGAGCAGCTGCTGGCCCTTGGCGCCCAGCTCGTACAGCTTGACCACGTACTCGACGTCGTTGAGCGGCGTCTTGAGGAAGCCCGCGAAGTAGATCTTCCACTTCTTGTCCTTGTCCTCGAAGAACGACGTCTTGGACTGCTTGTTGACCTGCGCGTTGTACGCCGCGAGGCTCTTGGCCTGCAGCGGGAACCGCTTGTCGCTGAGCATGATGCGGCCCGCGAAGGCAGGGTTCGGCTTCTCTGCCGCTGCGGGCGCGGCGAAGAGGAGCAACGCGACGAAGGACATCAGGATGGCGCGCACGGTCATGGACACCGATGCTAGCCGACGTCCGGGGGCCGGTCACGCCGGATCCGGGGCCTCCAGCAGCGCGCGGATCGCGTCGAGCCCCGCGCGATCGGGCGCGTCGCTCCCCTCGAGCCGCGACGCGATCGCGACGGCGCGCTTCGCAAGCGCCCGATAGATCTCGGCCAGCTCCGGCTTGTCCTGCAACGTCTTCAGATGTCGGCGCACCGTCTCCACATCGCCCCGGCGCACCGGGCCGGTGAGGCCCGAGGTAGTGCCCTGTGCGGAGATGTTGCGAAGCGCCCCCTCGGCGAGCGGGACGAGCGCCTGCGCCGCCCGGTCCGGCGCGACGCCCGCGCCCGCGAGCACCGCCGCCGCCGCATCGATCGCCGCGACGACGTAGTTCGACGCGAGCGCCGCCGCCGCGTGGTACGCCGCCATCTGGCTGCCGTCGAGCGGCAGCACGATGCCGCCCATCGCGGCCACGAGCTTGCCCGCCGCAACGCGCCCCGCCTCGTCCCCCTCGACGCCGAACACCGTGCCGCGCAGCGCGCGCATCGCGAGCTTGCCGTCGGAGATCGCCGACAGCGGGTGCAGCGTGCCGACGCCAGCGACCTGCGCGGCCGCGCCGCCGAGGAGCTCGCGCGCCGACGCCGCGCCCGCGCAGTGCAGGAGCACGTGCCGCTTGCCGATGAGGCCCGTGCCGGCGAGCATCGCGGCGACGTCGCCGATGTCCTGATCGCGGACGGCGAGGATCACGACGCGCGACTCGAGCAAGATGTCCGGCGGCGCCGACGAGAACGCCGCCACGCCCGCGGTGGCGCCGGCCGCGCGCGCCTGCGCGGGGCGGCGGGCCCACAGCCCGAGCACGGGGACGCCGCCCAGCCGGAGCGCGCCGGCGAGCGCCGTGGCGACCGGTCCGGCGCCGATGACGAAGGTGGTGGGGCTGGCGGCAGTCACGCGTCCGGTCCTTTGTAGAGGTTGTGCTGGACCATGTACGAGTACACCGCGCGCGGCACGAGGCCCTGCACCGCGGCGTGTTCGGCGGCGGCGTGCGCGCGCCGGATCTGCGTCGACGAGATCGCCGGCATCGCGAACCCGGTGACGACGCTGCCCGCCGGCGACTCGAACCCTTCGCGCCCGATGATGATGAGCGGCGCCTTCGTGACGAGCTCGTTCCAGCGGTACCACTTCGCCGTCTCGGACATGATGTCGCTCCCCACGACGAGCCGCACCTCGAGCCCCTGCGCGATGAGGTGCTCCACGAGATCGAGCGTGCGGCTCGCGCGGAACCCCGGGCGCTGCGCGAGCTCCTCCTCGATCCGCGTGACCTGCGCGCGCGCCCCCAGCGGCGCGGCCATGAGGCTACACATCGCGACCCGGTGCTCGAAGCTGACGAGCTGCTTGTGCTCGAACGGGTGGACGTACGTCGGCGTGATCCACACCTGGTCGACGGGCTGCGTCTCCAGCACGTAGAGCGCCACCATCTGGTGGACGACGTGCGGCGGGTTGAAGCTGCCGCCGAACAGCGCGATGCGGGTCATGTGTAGAGGAGGTATTGCTCGCGTTCCTCGGCCCACGCACCCTCGTCGCGCGGCCATCGCGCGGCGAGCTCGTCGAGGCTGGCCCCCGCCTCGATCCCCTTGCGCAGCGCGTCCGTGCCCGCGAGCAGATCGATCGCCGGGATGCGATCGACGAACTCGTAGGCGCGCTCGCGCCAGCGGAACTTGTCCGGGGCCTGATCGTGGCACGCCTTGAGGAACGCCACGCCCGTGCGGTACGGCCGGAACGCCTCCGGGCTCGTCACGTGGAGCTGCACGCCGCCGCACGCCTGCCCCGCGTGCTTCTGAAACATCGGCGTGAACACCGCCGGCCGGAACAGCACGCCGGGGAGCTGCATCGCCGCGAGGTCTGCCGCGAGCCGGTGCCCGTCGAGGTGCGGCGCGCCCGCCAGCTCGAACGGCCGCGTCGTGCCGCGCCCCTCCGACAGCTCGGTGCCCTCGACGAGGCACATCCCCGGGTAGACCAGCGCGGTGTCCGGCGTCGGCATGTTCGGCGACGGCATCACCCACGGCAGCCCCGTGTGCTCGAACCGCATGTCGCGCTGCCAGTTGCGCATGCTGATCACGGCGAGCTCGAGATCGAGCCGCTCGGCCTCGTGGCGCCAGCGCGCGATCTCGCCCGCCGTCAGGCCGTGGCGGTTCGTGCACGACGCGAGCCCGACGAACGACTCGAAGCCCGCCGCGATGCTCCCGCCCTCGATGTGCACGCCGCCCAGCGGGTTCGGCCGATCGAGCACGACGAACGGCTTGCCCGCCTTCGCGCACGCCCGCATCGCGAGCACCATCGTCCACACGAACGTGTAGTAGCGGCTGCCGACGTCCTGGACGTCGTAGACCATGACGTCGATCTGCTCGAGCATCTCCGGCGTCGGCACGAGCGACGCCTCGCTCGAGCCGTACAGGCTGTAGACCGGCAGCCCGGACTTCGCATCGCGCGCGCCGTCGACGGCGATCATGTCCTGCGCGTCGCCGCGCACGCCGTGCTCGGGGCCAAACAGCGCGGCGACCTTGAGATCGATGCGCGCGGTGACGAGCTCGATCGCGTGGTGCAGCTCGGCGTCGACCGCCGTCGGGTTGCAGATGAGCCCGATGCGGCGCCCCTCGAGGAGCGAGCTGCCTTCCATCGCGAGTCGGGCGAGTCCGGTGTAGACGGTCATGGACGGCTCCCTGGGCGGATCAGGCGAAGATCGGGACCGGCTTCAGCGAGACCTTGCCGTCCTTGGTGACGACGCGGAAGCGGACGGCGCGGCACTGGTACTGCGAGCGGAGCTTGCCCTCGTTCACCTTGAGCTTCGCGATGAAGTTCTCGAACGAGACCTCGTCGGGGTGGCCGGTGTCGCGCTTGGCCGCCAGGTACTCGGTGTAGACGCGCTTGTAGTAGTCGGGCTCGTACTCCTGCGCGAGCGCCGCGAGCTCCGGCGCGGTGGTCGGCGCCGGCCGCAGCTCGCCCTCGCCCGCGCCCTCGTGCTCGTCGAACTCGACGCGGCCCGGGACGACCACGTTGCCCTCCGCGTCGTAGACCTCCTCGCCCGGCTCGGGCCGGCCGAGCAGGCGCGCGAGCATCACGTTGAGGGCGTTCGACAGGCCCTCGACCTCGAAGCCGACCGAGCGGAACGTGCGATCGACGTTGCCGTTGATGATGTCGGCGACGCCCAGCTCGACCTGATCGATCTGCGCGACCAGCCGGCGGTGCGTGAGGTACATGCCCATGATCGCCATCGCGAGCGCGCCGATGCCGAGCACGATCGCGAACAGCTTGACCGTCGCCGCCTCCTGGCTCGGCACGATCGGCGCGAGCACGATCGCGCCCGCCGTGACCGGCGGGTACGGCGGGAAGTCGGGCGGCCCCGGCAGCGGCCGCGTCGACTTGCGCGGCAGCCGCACCGCCGCGGCGAGGCACGGGACGCCGCCGACCTTCACGCGCTCGCCGTCCTGCTTGTCGACGAGCATGCCCAGCGCGAGCAGGTCGCCGAGCTGCTTGGACTTCGTGGTGTCCTCGTCGCTGGTCTGGCCGCGCGTGAAGGAGGACGCGACGACGCGCTTGGCGTCGAAGTACGCGATCTCGGTGCCGAGCAACGAGCGATCGAGCTGCGCGCTCTTCGCGGTCTGTGCGTACGCCATGACGATCGCGCCGATGACCTGCTTGCTCTCCGGATCCTCCCGGCTGATCTTGATCGACGGGTCGATGACCGGCGCGACGCCGATCTTCAGCATCCGGTCGCCGTGGTACCAGATGTCGCTGATGATCATCCGCTTCGTCAGCACCACGTCGAGCGCCGGGATGATCGTCCGCACGCGCTCCTCGCCGCCCGGGCGCGGCTTGCTGTCGTCGCGCGACGCGAGCCACTGCTTCGGATCGACCACCGGGACGTCGTGCATCGCGACGATCTCGCCCTTCTTGTCGACGAGCGCGATGATGTCCGGCCGCACCGCGCCCTCCTTGTCGTCCGCCATGAACTGCTGAAACGCGAAGATCGCCTCGCGCTTGACGGACGGCGTGCAGCTCTCCCGCTGGGGATCCACCGTCGCGCACACCTGCGACGCGAGGCGCTCGGCCTTGTTCAGGACGTCGATGCTCTGCAGCTGGTTGAGGCGCTGGATGACGTGGTAGGCGCGCCGGAGCTGAGTGGTCGCGTCCTTGCGTGCGCGCTCTTCGTAGCTGGCGGACGTGACGAAGAACGCAATCGCCGTGAGCGCCACGATGACGCTGGCGACGACCATCGAGATGACGGCGCGGGACATGCTCCCTCCGTCGGAGATATTCCTGGCGTTGCAACAACCTGTCAATGGACAGGGGACCTTCCCGTCCCCTCTGGCCCGGCAAGCCGGGCCATTCACCCCCGCCCCACGTCGGCCTGGCTACGACCGGCCGCTGCACGTCACGTCGCGCGGGAGCACAGGCGCGCCGCGGGGCCGCTCGTCAGCGTACACCCGCCTGGATGAATTGCTCGGTGAGCTCGCAGACCTGCGCCTGGCGCTGCTGATCCGCCGGCGTCGGGCCCGCCAGCTGGAGGTCGCAGGCCGCCTGCGCGACGCCGCGCCGGATCGCGTCGACGAGCTGCGTGCGGTCCGACACCGCGAACATCCGGTGCTGGTTCTGCGGCCCGAACAGCGTCACCGACGTCGACAGCGCGCAGTCCTTCGGCGGATCCATGCCCCCCCAGTTGCGCTTGAGGCACATCGCCGCCTGCGGCATCGCGATGATCTCGGTCAGCGGATCCGGGATGTCGAGCTTCGGAGCCTTCTGCGCGGCGAAGTCGCGCAGCGCGGCCAGCTCCTTCTGGTAGATCGTCCAGACCTCATCGGGCGACACCTCGCCGTCGGTCTCGACGAGCACGGCGCCGAACCGCTGGCCCGCCGTCAGCGTCACGCCCTCGACCTTCACCGTCGGCCGGTAGCCCGCACGGCCCGGCAGGAGCACGAGCGTGGCCCCGACCGCGCCCGCCGCGACCGCGGTGCCGATGGCGAGGAACGGCCACAGCCGGCGCCGCCGCGCCGCCGCGGGCGACACGCCCGACCCGCCCGGCTCGAGCTCGTCGGCGAGGTCGTTCGCCGTGGCCATGCGCACGGGCGGCGGCGTGCGGGGCGTCAGCGCGATCGGCAGCGGCAGGGTCGGCGGCTCGGGGTGCGTCTCGGGGCGCACTTCGGCGCGCACTTCGGCGCGCACTTCGCTGACGAGCTCGCGGCTCAGCCGCTGCGTCTCGACGAGGCCGAGGTCGTTGTCGCGCAGGATCTGCTCGAACAGCTTGCGCATGTCGCGCGCCGTGTCGAAGCGGTCCTCGGGGCGCTTCGCGAGCGCGCGCATCAGCGCGTCCTCGATGTCGCGCGGCACCTCGATCCCGCGCAGCGACGGCCGGCGCGGGATCTCGCTCAGGTGCTTGGTCATGATCTCGAAGTGCGTGTTGCCGTCGAACGGCGTCTCGCCCGTCAGCGACTCGTACAGCGTGGCGCCGAGCGAGTAGATGTCCGTGCGGAGATCGACCTCCTGGCCGCGCACCTGCTCCGGCGACATGTAGCGCACCGTGCCCATCGTCTGGCCCGTCGCGGTGAGCCGCGTCGACGTCGTCATCTTCGCGATGCCGAAGTCCATCACCGTCGCCGAGCCGTCCTGCGCGCGCACGAGGACGTTCGACGGCTTCATGTCGCGGTGGATGACGCCGCGGCCGTGCGCGTACTCGAGCGCGCGCAGGACGTCGACGCAGACCCGCACCGACGTCGGCCAGTCGAGCCGCTGGCTCTCGAGGATCATGCGCTCCCACGTGCGGCCCTGGACGAGCTGCATCGCGAGCACGAACGAGCCGTTCTCCTGCCCGAAGTTGTAGAGGTGGACGATGTTCTGGTGATCGAGCGCCGCGAGCGCCTTGGCCTCATCGAGGAAGCGCGACTTCACCTGGCTGTGCGCCGCGAGCTCCGGCGGCAGGATCTTGAGCGCCACCTCCTGCTCGGTCAGCTTGTGGCGGCCCTTGAACACGACGCTCATGCCGCCCTGCCCGAGCACATCGACCAGCTCGTACTGGCCGAGCATCACCGAACCGATCATGCGGTGCGCGCCGCTCGCGCCGAGCCCGGCGCCGCACGAGGCGCACTTGACGTCGATGTCGAGGACCTCCTTGCCGCACTTGGGGCACGCCTGCGTCATGCCGACTCCTTGCGCAGCCCGCGCTCCCAGCCCGGCACGCGATCGAGCAGCCGGCCCAGCTCGTCGACGAGCACGCCCGGGTACTCGACCGGCGTGTAGTGCGTGCCGCCGCGGATCACGACGAGGCGGCTGTGCGGGACCGCGCGGTGGATGTGCTCGGCCGTCGACGGCGGCGTCATCAGATCGCGATCGCCGGTGACGACGGTGAGCGGGACGTCGATCGTCGGGAGGACGTCCTCGGCGTCGTGCTCGTCGAGCCGCGCGAGCAGATCGCTGTAGATCACCCAGTCGATCGTCTGGAAGCCCGCGGCGACGGCGCGGAAGATCTCGAGATCGGCCGTCGCCGAGATGAGGCCGACGCGCTGCATCGCGCCGATCAGCGCGTCCGAGCCGGCGACCCGCCGCGTCGCGCGCCCGACGAGCGCCGCCTGCGCGCGCACGAGGCGCAGGAGCATCGGGATGATCTGGCCGATGAGCCGCGAGCCCATGACCGTCTGGAACGCACGACCGTACGTGCCGTTGATCGCGAAGATGCCCTTCACGCGCGCCTTGTGGCGGCGCACCGTCTCGAGCGCGACCTGCACGCCCATCGACCAGCCGGCGATCACGAAGTCGCCGACGCCCTCCGCCTCGAGGATCTGCATCAGATCGTCGATGTGGTGGGCCATCGTGTTCGCCCGCGGATCGGCCGGCGGCCCCGACGTGTACAGCCCGCGGTAGTCCCAGCAGATCGTCTTGTAGTCACCCAGCGCGGCGTAGAGGTGGCGGAACGCGAGGTGCGTGCCGCCGAGGCCGTTCGCCAGGACGACGCACGGCCCGCGCCCGCGCACCTGGTAGCCGATGCGGGTGCCATCGGCGGCGATGACCTGGCGCTGTCCGAGTCCATCGATCATCGCGCGTTGGGGCCCATTCTATGCCCGAAACGGCCACCGGCCGCGAGAGCGCGGCCGGTGGAACACTCCAGCGCCGTCCCGGACGGCCCGTGCACTGACTAGAAGTACAGGGCCGCGGCGAGGCGGGCGCGGGTGTACTCCTCGCTCTCGTCGCTGTCCACCGACGGCGGGCTCACCACCGAGCGCGCCGCCACGTCAGACCGATCGTCGCTCGAGACCGACGCGCGGCTGCCGGCGCGGATGTCGGCCAGGATATGGACGTTCGGCGTCAGCGCGAAGCGGAGGCCGATGCCCAGCTCGCCGAAGTTCTGCGTGGTCGTGACCTCGCCGCCGACGTCCGCCTGCTGGGCGCCGAGCCCGGCGAGGACGTACGGCGCGAACCGGTTGTGCGCGCCGATCTCGTAGACCAGCGAGGCGCCGAGGCGGCGATCGACGCGGAGATCGTTCGCGTACGACGTCTTGCCAACCTCGCCCTCGATCAGGAGGCCCTGCGTCAGGCGGTACCGACCGAGCAAGCCGAGATCGCTCGACTCGTCGACGTTCTCGACGCTGACGCCGCCGGCGAACAGGCCGACGCCGAACTTCGGCAGCTGGCGCGGCGCGGGGGGAGCGGCGGCGACCACGGGGGCAACGGCCGGGGCGGGCGCCGCTGCCGGCGCGACCGGGTAGTAGCTCTGCTCGTAGTAGCCGTAGTACGACGGGACCGGGTAGTAGTAGTTGTACGAGTAGTACGGGCGGTAGTAGCGGTAGCGCGGGTAATACGAGTACCGCGGCCCGACGTAGACGGACCCGCCGACCGACCACGTGCGGCTCGGGGAATAGCGCGGGCTGCGCGAGTAGGTGACCGAGACGCCGCCGGGCGCGGTGCGCGCGTAGGCGTGGACGCGGACGCTGCCGCCGCCCCCGAACCGGTAGCGGCCGGCCTCAGCGCGATCCACATGCGCCACGGTGGCCAGGGTCGAGAGGCCGAGGGCAAAGGCGAGGGCGAAGCGAAGGTTCACGGGGGAGCCTTTCGAAATAAGAAGTGCTGGGAGGAAGTCCCCTGGCGATCGAGCCATCCAGGAGAACGGGCGGAGGCGGCGGAGGTGCTGACCTAAGACGCTCGAAGTCAGTGACCGGTTTAGTGTGCACTCGTCGGGCCAGCCACGCCACCCGGCGATCGCCTCCCAAACGCAGGCGATTCTGACCGCTTACAGGCCCCCGGGATCCGCAACTACATCGGCGGTGTGACCCGCTCTTCACGACGTGTCGGCGTTGTGGTGAGCCGGCGACAGGTTCGAACACCTGCCTGACCCCCTCACAAACCATGCAACCCCGCCAACTCACGGGCATCCTTGACACTCGAGGCTTTGCCTCCATACAGTCCCCCGACGGAGGTTTCCCCTTTGAGTGACCCGAAGCGTCCCGGTGCCCGTGACATCAGCGATCTCAAGCAGCGCCTGGGCTTGAAGAAAGGCGGAGCACCAGCAACCGGACAGGCACGGGGTAACGGTGGCCAGACCGCCGGCATCGCCCCGCCTCCCGGTCTGGCGCCCCCGACGCCCGCGCAACCCGTGATCCCGAACGCCGCCGATGACCCGTTCGGGGCGATGAACGCGATGGCCGCGGTCGGCACAGTGCAGCGCGCGCCAGAGATCGTGATCGTCAACGACGGCAAGCCGGTCGAGAACGTCGGATCCTCCGGGGCGAAGGCCAAGATCGTGATGATCGCGGTCCCCGGCGTGCTGGCGCTCATCGTTGGCATCGCCCTCGGCAAGATCGGGACGAGCGCCAGCCACTACAACGAGGGCCTCGCCGGCGCGCGCGACCTGCTCGACAACGAGAAGGGCCTGAAGAAGGCGCTGTCGGACCTCGAGCGCGTGCTCGACGATCACAAGGCCAAGAGCAACTACAAGCCCGATCCTGCCGTCGACAGGGAGCTGACGACGCTCGTGGCGCGCCTCGAGGTCAAGCCGGCCGTGTACGCGCTCGCGCGCAACGTCACGCACGAGAACGACATCGCGATGCAGGCGCTCTCGTTCTACGGCGGCCTGCAGGAGCTGAAGGCGATGATCGACACGCACCTGAAGTCGGCGAAGTCCGACGATCAGGCGTTCATCGCGGCGAAGAAGGCCGGTGAGGACAAGCAGCTCAAGGCGGAGCAGAACGGGTACCTGACCGGCGCGTGGCGCTACGCCGTCATCGTGACGGCGCCGGCCTCGTGCGGCGAGGGCGACAAGAAGGATTGCGACCTGCCGTTCGGCGCGCAGCTCGTCGAGATCGGGCCGCCGGTATGCGACGGCAAGGTCGCCGTGTCGGGCAAGTGCCCCGAGGGCGCGAACGTGAGCGGCCACGCCTACCGCGGCGATCCGGGCAAGGAGACGTTCACGCCGGGCGAGCTGCAGACGCAGGGCGCAGACCAGATCCCGTCGAAGAAGATGGTGCCGCTGATCGACAACGGCGTCGCGCGCGCCGTGCTGCAGGGCAACGAGGCGACCGCCTCCGAGATGCTCTACAGCAAGCGCCTGCGCACGATCGCGGAGCGCGCCAAGAAGCTGATCCAGGACGCGAACAAGCTCGAGCCCGCCCTGCAGACGCAGGCGAACAAGGGCACGCGGTTCACGTTCCTCATGTAGCCGGCGCGGGGCGTCCTGCCCCGCCGCGCTCTGTCGGGAGGATGCCGAGGCGTGGCGTCTGAATACCGCTGGCGCTTGCACGTCTGCCTTGGCGCGTCACGATTGCCCTGCGTTAGGATGCGCGAGCCCCACGGAGGACGCATGCGTCGATTTTCGTCTCGAATGATCTTGATCTCGCTCCTGCTCGGCCTCGGCGCGACGCCCGCGGTGGCGGCCGACAAAAAGAAGGCCGAGCCGGCCAAGACGGCGAAGAAGCCGGCCCCGCCGGTCACCGCCGAGGGCAAGAAGAAGCTGGCGGAGCTGTACGCCGGCTTCAAGTTCGGCATGACGAAGGACGAGGTGATCGGCGTCCTGCGCAAGCAGATCGATCAGAAGTACGAGGAGCGGCTCAAGGCCACAACAGACGTGACGGCGCAGGACCGCCTGCGCGGAGAGAAGAAGAGCGAGCTCGCGCGCGTCAGCCAGAGCTACATCGCGTTCGACGGCAAGCGCACCACGGGATGGGACGTCTCCATCATCGAGGAGGAGTTCGCGCACAACACCGGCGAGGCGATGCTCGAGCGGTGGGAGAACTCCAGCGGCAAGAACCAGCGCCGCTTCTTCTTCTTCTTCAACGGCAAGCTGTACAAGATGTTCGTCTCGCTCGACGTCTCGATCCTCCCCGAGGACAAGAAGAACTTCGAGACGTTCTCGAAGGTGATGCAGGGCCAGTACGGCGCGGGCGACGTGGACGGCGGCACCATCACCTGGCGCACGGGCGAGTTCGACGTGCGCGCGGTCGACAAGCTCAAAACCTACGACGCGCTCGCCCTGGTCATCGAGGACCCGCGCGTGAAGAAGGAGCTCGCCCCGATCCGCGAGGCCAAGGCCCCGCCGAAGAAGGAGACGAACGCCGTCATCAAGGCGGTGATCGACACCGACAAGTCCGACAAGCCCGACACCAGGACGAACAGCAACGCCGTCGACGCCGTCCTCAACGCCCAGGGCGGCGGCGGCACCACCCCGAAGAAGTAACCGCCGCGGCGGGCCCCGCCCGGCCCCCCCCCCCCCCCCCCCCGGCCCCCGCCGCTTCGGCCGCGGCTAATCGCCGATGTTGTCGGTGTCGTCCGCCGACTTCGACGACGAGGCGCCGGTGAGCGCGTCCGGCGTCGGCGCCACGTCGAGCTCGCTGCCGGAGACGGAGCCGTGGCAGCCGCCGCAGACGGCGTTGAACAGCTCCTGGCGCACGCCCATCGACGTGCGCTCGCCCGGGCCGAGCTGGTGCTCCTCGCCCATCTTCACGAGCGACGCGCCGCTGCCGTCCTGCAGCTCGAGCACGACGCCGGTCCGCGAGGGCAGCCGCACGCGCACCGAGCCGTCGTCGGCGAGCTCCGCCCGGCCGAGCAGCGAGCGGCTCTCGAAGATACCGCCCATGTTGGCGGAGCAGTTGCCCGCCGGGCACGGCCCCTCCGAGTACACGGCGAGGTAGCGCGCCGAGCGGAACGCGTCGACGGGGCGGCCGCGGCGCAGGTTCCCCGTCAGGAGCGTGAACACCATCGGCGCGTCCGGCAGGTGCAGCACCGCGTGGCCCGCGTCGCCGAGCGCCGCGTCACCGCCGAACACGAGCTGGCGGCGGTTTCCGTACAGCTTGCGCGGCGGGTGCTTGTACGCGAGCACTGCGTCGACCAGCGCGCCGCCCCCGCCCGTGACGAGCGTCGTCCGCGCCCCGTTGGTGCCCGCGCGCGGATCCACCGCCACGATCTGGAACGTGTTGCCGTTGTCCGCGGTGTACGAGGCCATGATCGTGCCGTCGGGCAGCGAGACCGGGCGGCGATAGCCGGCCGTCGTGCCGGCGAGACCCGTCGCGCCGGCGATGATCCGCATCGCCCGCAGGTAGCCCTCGTTGTTCCGCGTGGCCTCGAACGGGCCGATGCTGCGGCTGAAGATGGCGAGCGCGCCGGCCGCGCCCCGCAGCACCGGCGCGCCGGCCGTGTCGGTGTCGGTGAGGACCATCAGGAAGTCGCCGTTCGCCCCCTCCTGGATGTCGGTCGCCGAGGCGTAGCCGATCGAGGGCGCGGTCGACATGAGGTCCGGCAGCACCGCGTACGGCGAGTCCTTCCGCTGCGCGAGCAGCGGGTGGTAGTCGGTGAGGTCCCAGTTGATGCGCCGCCCGGCGAGCTGGTAGAAGCCGTTGCTCACCTTCTCCGTCGTCATCGTGACGCGGCCCTCGCGCATGAACGCGGGCCCGAGCTCTGCGTTCGAGAGGAACGTCATCTGCTCCGGCATGCCGGACGCGGTCGTCCCGTTCATGGCCACGCGCCAGAGATCGGACTGCGGCAAGAACCGCTTGCGCGACCGCGTGGGGCCCGCCTTGCCGCGCGTCGACGCGAACACGATCGCGCTGCCGTCGGGCGCCCACACCGGATCGAAGTTGTGGAGCTTGAGCCCGTTCATGTCGGCCGCGGGCGCCGTGATCCGGTTGCAGGTCGCGCCGTCGATCGTGGCGACGTAGATCGAGAGCGGCTCGCTCGCCGCGTTGCGCCCGGCGAACGCGACCCGGGTCCCGTCGTTCGCCACGCTCGGGTGCTGGACGTCCGCGGTGCCCGCGGTGAGCCCGGCGCAGTTGCCGAGCAAGGAGGTCGTGCCGGCAGCGACCGGCGTGATCTGCTGGCGTATGCCGAACGTCGTGCCGACGACGCGCAGATCGGCGCCGCCCTGGAACGTGTCGAACTCGAGGCGGCCGGCCGTCGCGCCGCCCGCCGGGCGGTTCACGTAGACGATGCGGATCGGATCGCCCATGTCCATCGGCGTGACCTCGCCGGCGGCGAGGAGCTGCGCGCGCTCGATCCGCAGCCACTCCTGGATCGTGCAGAACGCCGTCGGCGGCGGGTTCGCCGTCGGATTGTACGTGCCGCACACCGCCGGATCGGACTGCGTGTCTGGCTGGCCCGGGCTCGCCGCCGTCTCGAGCACCGGACCGCCGCGGTGCGGGATCCCGGCGGGGGCGTCGTAGCGCTCGTCCTCCTCGAGGATCGTCTTGGCCACGGCGCGGCCACGGCGCGCGTCGGGGAACTCGAGCGCCATGAACTCCTCCTTGAGGAGCTGGTAGTTCTTCTCGAGCGCGACCGGCGAGAAGAAGCCGACGGCGCCGCTGCGCAGCTTGAAGTCGTTGCTGGACTGCGGGCTGTGGCACGCCTGGAACGCGCACCCGCGCTGGAGCAGCACCGGCTGCACGCGCTCGGCGAAGAACGTCCGCCCCATGTCGGAGGTCGGCGCGAACGGGCGCTTCTTGACGGTGTCGGCCCACGTCCGGACCGCCACGTACTCGGGATCCGTCGTCGACACGAACTGATCGCCGCCGGTGTGGCCGCGGCCGCCGCCGGCCACCGCGAGCGGCACGCGCAGGAGTTGCGAGTCGTCGACCGGCACGTTCACGAACGCCCACGCCTGGCTGAAGTTGAACGCGAGCTGCTCGTTCGAGCTGCCGCACGTGAGGTAGAAGTCGGACTGCGGCGCGCCGTGGCAGTTCCCGGCGCCACAGTTGTGCGACGTCAGGATCGGCTGGATCTGCGACTGGAACGTCGCGAACTCCGGCTTCGACGTGAACATGCCGGGGCTGAACCCCGCCGGGAGCTCCGTCGCGCACGCGCCCTCGCCCTCGCGCGGCGGCGTGGCCGGCTTGAGGCCGTTCTCGGTGGCGCCGTTCTCGAGCCACTGCTGCAGCGTGAAGAACGCGTCCGAGCCCGGCTCGATGATGCCCTCGCCGACGTGCTGCACGTCGATGTCGCGGAACACGTCGGCGTACTGGAGCTTGAGCTTCTTCGCGCCGACGGCTTTGACGAGGAACAGCGGGAACGGGTACGCGCCGAACGGCGCCAGCACGTCGCGCCGCTTCTGCACGTTCTCGAACGACGTCACGTCGAGGTTGCCGGCGGCGACCGCGAACGCGTCGCCCTCCTTGACGGCGTGGCAGCCCGACGTGTTGCCCGTGCACTTCTGGAGCAAGATCGGCTCGACGTTGCGCTCGTAGTACGTGCGCCCCTTCGGCGACTCACCGCACCCGGCGGTGAGCGCAATCCCGATCATCGCGGCGAGACTTCCCCTTCGCAGCATGAGCGCCATGGTACGTCTTCTTTCGGCGGAAGCGGCTGGACGAACGACGATACAAACGACGAAGAGCCGCGCTTCGCGGCGCGGCTCAGATCACGATCGGAAGAGTCCCTGCGCCCAGCGGCGCAGGGTGTGCGCTAGCGCAGGAGCGCGAGCGAGGCCTTCGCCGTCATGCGGACGAGGCTGCTCGCGTCGCCGGACGCCTTGACGAGCGCCTCGCGCGACGCCGCCTGGCCGATCTTGCCGAGCGCCCACGCCGCGTTCCGGCGGACGGTCGGGCTCGGATCGGACACGGCGAGCGCCTCGAGGCCCGCGCGCCCGGCCGGCGCCTTGAGCGCGCCGACGACGGTGGCCGCCTCCGCGCGCACGGTCGCGTCGGCGTCGGCGAGGAGCCCGACGACCGGGGTCGCGTCGCTCTGCTCGACGATCTCGCGCCACGCGCGCGCCGCGGCCGCGCGCACGCCCGCGTCGCGGTCGGCCATCGCGATGGTGAGCGCGTCGTTGCCGTTCTTGTGGCCGAGCAGCTGCACCGCGCGGACGATCGAGACCTTCGCCTCGGCGCCGACGTCGCGCCGGATCGCGGCGCGCAGGTTCGGCAGCGACGCGTAGTTCATCGTCGCGCCGAGGAAGTCGGCCGCGTTGCGCACCTTGATCGTGCCGCCGGTCAGGAGCTCGGCGTCGAACTGGGTGACGAGCATCTGCTTCATCGCCGGGCGCTTCGCGAACCACCAGGCCGCGACCTCGCGGACGGGGTAGCGCGAGTCCTCGGTCAGGTTCGTCACGAGCTGCACGCACTCGCCGCACGCGAGCGACTCGGCGCGCTCGACCTCGGCGACGATCGCATCGATGGAGCCAGACGCGACGGCGGCGCGGATCTTCTCGGCGCTGCCGCCGACGCCCGCAGACGCGGGGAGCGCGGCACACACGACGAGGGCGACCGCGGCGAGCTGGATACGGATGGTCTTCATGGTCATCTCCTTGGGGTCCGCGGTGGCTACTGGAGGTTCATCGGCTTGTTCTCACGGGCGTAGTAGTTCACGCCGTGATCAGCCATGAGGATCAGCTTGTAGAACTCGGTCGGGGTGAGCTCGGTGAACTTGCCCTGCGAGTGCGGCGCCGTCGTGTACGCGCGGACCGCCGCGTTGGGCTCGGGGAACAGCTGCGTCGGGTTGAGCTTCTGGAGGAGGAGCGACCCGCGCGAGTCCTGCGGCTTCGCGTAGACCTTGAAGTTGGCGCTCACGACGAGGTTGGCCTCCTCGATGGCCTCCATGTCCGGGCCGGCGATCGAGAAGTACGACGCGGGCCACGCCCCGGCGAGGTCCTCGCCGCCGATCACGAGCGGGATCTTGGTCGCGCTCAGGTTGAACGTCCACGACACGGTCTCGCCCGTCGCCGGGTCGGTGATCGTGTACGGCGCGATGCCGGCCGCGTTGTTGCTGTCGTGGCAGGTGAGGCACTTCGCGTCGAAGATGCTCTGGATCGCCGAGTCCCACGCCATGCCGACCAGCTTCTCGTGGCCGGCGGCCTTGGCGCCCGCCACCGTCGAGATCACGTTCGCGCTCGTCAGGTCGGTGAGCGTCGACCGGCGCTGCGCGCGCGGCGTCGAGCCGAACATCTGCGTCGGGCCGATCGCGGCGGCGTCGGTCAGGCCCGGATCGATCACCGTCGACGAGTCGCGCGCCTCGTGGCAGCCGCCGCAGACGCGGGCCTCGCCCTTGCCCACGGAGAACCACACCGGCTCGGGGAGCAGCGCCATGCCGAACTTGTCGATCGCCTGCATCGAGAGCGGCACGTTCGCCGGCACCCGGGCGAGCCACGAGCCGTCCGCGCGCACCGGCGCGACGCCGAGGCTCGCCTGGCCCTCGAACATCGACGTGCCGAACATCCGCGGGAAGCCCTCCTCGGAGGAGAAGCCCTCGATCACGCGGACGCCGAAGATGGAGCTCGGGGCGAAGTCCTTCATCGTCGAGTCATAGACGTTCATCGCGCCGATCAGCCCCTGGTCGCCGAGGCTCGCGTCGCTCGCCGAGCCGACGATCGGCGGCGCGGTGCGCGTCTGCAGCGGGCGCGCGAAGATGTCCCACATCTCCGGATCGTCGAGGATCGGCAGGCGGAACTTGCGCGCGCTGTCGTAGAGGTAGACGCCGAAGTTCGCCGCGAGGCCGGCGGTGCCGAGCACGCCGGACTCGACCGGGCCGTCGGCCCACGAGACGATCAGGTCCGGGCTGTCCTTGGCGTTGAGCGGGAACGCGTCGTAGTAGCGGCCGACGCGGTCGGGCGACGGCTCGCGATCGCGCGGCACGTCAGGCGTGAGCGCCTTGAACGTCGCGTTCGCCTCGGTGGTGTTGTCGGGGGCGCTCACCACGCCGTCCTTGTTCTGGACCGCGCCGAGGCGGATATCGATCAGCGCGCCGGCCTGGATGGTCCGATCGCGCGAGGTCGCGACGGCGACGTAGCGGCCCGGGCTGACCTCACGCACCTTGAGCGTCGAGTTCGACGCGCCGGTGCCCTCCTTGCCGAAGCCCTCGCGCAGCTCGCGCATGTCCTGGTTCACGAACATGAGGTGGCCGGCGTTCATCGGGCCCAGGTGGTCCCACTGCGTGAACATCACGCGGCCGTCGGAGACCAGCGTCGGGAACGTGCGGTGCGAGAGGTTGCGAGGCCCGAGGATCTCGCCGCTGCCATCGCGGTTGATGCGGCCGAGCTGGAGCGTCTCACCGCGCTCGTACTCGTCCTGGAACTGGCGCGCGCCGGTCTCGTCGAGATCGTTCGTCGTGAACAGGATCCGATCGCCGGGGAGGAAGATCGGCGAGATGTAGTGGCGACCCGGGTCCGTCGGCAGCTGCTCGGGCGCGGTGCCGTCGGCGATGTTCATGATGAACAGGCCGTAGCGCTCGCCGCCCGACAGCGCGGCCGAGAACACGATCTCCTTGGCGTCGAACGAGATGTCGTAGCCGGAGATGTCGACGTTCTCGAAGCCGGGGAACTGATCGCAGCAGATGACCTCGCGCTTGCCGTCGGCGGTCGGCGGCGACAGCTTCACGATCTTCGCGCCCGCCTTGTAGGAGGTGTACTGGAAGATGTCGCCCACATCGTTGCGCTTGGGGCGCTGCAGGATGACCAACGAATCGACGCTGGACAGCGGTCCGTCGTCGTCAGACCCGCAACCCACGCCGCCGGCCGCGGCGATGAACGCGGCTCCCAGGGCGATGATCTTCATCTGTTGCTTCACAGCTTCCTCCTGAATCGAGTGATGGCGACTACTACAAGGCCCGCGCCAACCTGAAGGCTTGGTTTTCAGCGGCTTGGCGCAGAGGCATGCTGGGCTAGCGCCCCCAGCCACGAGGCGTTGGGGGTGATGACCCACAAACTCGGATCGAGGCGCGGATCGAGGAGCAGATCGAAGCGCGGATCGAAGCGCGCCGAGTGTGCCGAGAGCGCCTACATGCGAGCGGCCAGCGCCGCGCGGCTCGCGCGCGACCTCGGGCGGGCTCGACCGCGCGGCGCCGTATGTCGGAAGCGGCTCGCTCGCGGCGCCTAGCCGGCATGTCGTCGGGCGGGAGTCGCGCATGGTAGCTGGCTCACCTGCCGCGACGCCACGCGATGTCGAGGCGCCGCGCGCCGCCCCCGAGCCGCGGCACATCGACTTCGGCCTCGTGATCGGCGTCGATCATTACCCTCGGTTTCGCTCGCTGCAGGGAGCCATCGCCGACGCGACCAGCTTCCACAGCTGGCTGTGCGAAGCAGACGGCGGCGGCCTCGCCCCCGAGCACGCGCGGCTCATCGTGTCGCGGCCGGAGCCCGCCGCGCCGCTGCAGCACGAGGTCGACGAGCAGCTCCTCGAGCTCGTCACCGAGGCGGACGAGCTCGGCGGCGGTCGCCGCCTGTACTTCCACTTCAGCGGCCACGGCGCCAGCAGCTCCGGCGAGGCGGGCGAAGACGTCGCGCTCCTGCTCGCGCGGTGGTCGCGGAGCCTCGCGCGGCTCGCGCTCAGCACCGACGGGTACCGGAGCGCGCTCGGCGCGATGGGGCTGTTCGAGGAGATCGTGATCTCGCTCGACTGCTGCCGGACCACGGCCATGCACGCCGTCGGCCTGCCGCCGACGCTCACCCACGAGCCTCGGGCCCAGCCCTGCGCGACGCGCACGTTCCTCGCGTACGCGACGGAGCTCGGGCGACCGGCGTTCGAGGTCCCCGCGCCCGAAGGTGGCCGGTGGCAGGGCGTGTTCACCCGGTGCCTGCTCGAGATCCTGCGGGGCGCGCCGCACGGCATCAGCGCCGCGGACCTCAAGCACGCGCTCGAGTACCGGATGGCCGCGCGCGGCCAGCAGGCGCACGTCGTCAACGGCCTGCGCGACGACAGCCGGTTCGGCCGCCGGAGCGCGCCACCGCGGCTCGTGATCGAGCTCGTCGAGGCGCGCGAGCACGTCCGGCTCCGGAACGGGAGCCGCGCCGTCATCGCCGAGCGAGCCGTCGGCCCGGAGCCGTGGGAGCTCTCGCTCGAGGCTGGCCTGTACAAGCTCGAGGACGCCGCCGGCCGGGCGATCACGTTCGAGCACGGCGAAGGAGCGGAGACGCGTGTCCGGCTCTGAGGGCGAGATCGCGACCGCGATCTACGTATACCAGTGGACGACGATCACGATCGAGTGCGCCGAGCCCATCACGCTGGTCGCGTTCGATGGGAGCCTGCCCGTCGACGTGCCCCGTGATCGGACGCTCCGCATCGCGCCGGGCGTCTATCGGGTCAAGTCGCGCGCCGTGCTCGCCGTGCAGGGTGACTTCGCCGATGTCGTGACGATGCGCGAAGGCGATCCGTACCCGCCCCCGCCGCCGCAGCTACTCAAGGCATTTCCGTCGATGACGTATGCCGCCCTCGAACATTTCTTCGAGCGCGCCCCGCCACTCGAGTCTCGGATCCTCGTCAAGGCTCAGTCTCCGTCGCTCCCGAATCGCCCCCTCGTCGCGGGCATAGCCGGTTTCAGCCCTCATTCTCTGCGTGAATTGCAAAAGCTCGAGGACTCTTCTCCGTGGGAGGATGAGGATATCGAGGTCGTCGTTCGGCACAGGGCTCAAAGGAGGCGCAGCTCGCTGCGGGCGCCCGCCTTCACCGAGCGCGACGAGCCAGGCTCGTTCTCATTCCGCGTGACGTCGGGTCCGGCGGTCCGGATCACCGTCTACGATGCGGCCCGGAAGGTACGCGGCCAAAGCGAGGGCAGCGTGCGGCTGTCGCTACCGCCCGGGCTGTACGTAGTGCTGCTCGAGCATGGGGGCGTCGTCCACAAGGAGATCGTCGATCACGAGCATCCCACCGAGCTCGCGCATCCTGGCCCTCCGTCAAGCTCGCCGATCCCGCTCACCGGCGCGGCGAGCCCGTACACCACGCCCGCTCGCCGGCTCAGCCTCGAGGACACCGGACCGCCGCTCGGCGTGCCGCCGCACGAGAGCCGCCTGTTTCTCTTCCTCCGGCGCGCACGACCCGACGCGGAGCCGCGCGCGCTACCGAGCGAGCCGATCACGGTCCACGACGTCGCCGGCCGGCCGCTCGCCGCGATCTCTCGCGACAACGCGCGGATCGACGATGAGCTCGGCTATGCCGCGCTCTCCTGTCGGGTCGCTCCCGGGACGTACCGTATCCGCAGCGGCTGGTCGCGGCGGGATCTCGCCGTCACCATCCCGGCGGGGCGGGCGGCGCACGTGTTCATCGCCGACGCCGGAGTGGTCCGGCTCGACGAGGTGCGAGTGTCGCTGATCCCAGTCGACGCGGCCTTCGACTCGGCGAGCCCAATCGCGAGCGCGATGGAGAGCGTGCTCGCAGCGCTCCGCGCGCCCGATCGTGAGCTCCCGAGCGCCGCACGCGCTCTCTTGTCAGCCGCCGAGGCGGACCTGTGCTTCGGCATCGCGGCGGCGCACCTGCTATGGCGCAACCACGATCGCCCGGCGTTCACCGGAGTGATGCAGCGCCTGGTGCGCTATCGCGAGATCCCGGACATCGTCGTCCTCGAGCATCTCGAGCGGCTCGAGTTGCGCGAGCCATCGACGGTCCAGCTGCCAAAGTCCCCTCCGCTGCTGCATGCAAGCTTCCTCGCCGCGGCGAAGGGCCTCCAGCTCGGTGCGCGCACCGTCGACGCGAACAGCGCGCTCGCGCAGGCGGCGCGCACGGCGTTCCACGACTCGCTCTGGTGCACGTGGAGCGCGCGGACGTGGGACGAGCGCTGGATCAAGCCTGCGGTCGAGCAGCTGCGCGCACAGGACCGGCGTAGCGATCCCGCGTCGATCGCACGAACCCTCGCCCTGCCGACGGCGATCGTGGTGAATGCACTCTGGGCGCTCGACGCGACCACGCTGCGCGCGAACGGGCGCCTGCTCGAGAGCACCGAGATGCGCGTCCCCGGCTACCAACTCCGCGAGCTCCTCGGGCGGGGTGCGCGGAGCACCGTGTTTCGCGCGACGCGGCTCGGCGATGCGCGCGAGGTGGCCCTGAAGATCGTGCCCCTGCTCGGCGGCGCGGACGCATGTGCGCACGTTCTGCGCGAGCTCGCTCGCGGCAAGCGAATCGATCATCCGCGGATCCTCGCGCCCACGGCGCGAGGCGCCTTGCCCGATGCCACCGGCATCTGGCTCGAGCTGGAGCTCTGCCGGGGCAGCGTGCTCGACCTGGTCGCGGAATCCGACGCGCCAATGGCCGTGGCGGAGGTACAGAGGCGCGTGCTCGAGGCGCTGGACGGTCTCGCCGCGCTGCATCGCCGCGGGATCGTGCACGGCGACCTCAACCCCGAGAACCTGCTCGTTCGCCTGGATGGCAGCGTCGCGATCTCCGATGTCGGCCTCACGCGGTGCCTGGCGAGCGTGAAGCGATCGCTCGGCGTCTCCCACGCGCCGCGGTTCGCCCCGCCGGAGCTCCTCGGCACCGAAGCACGAGCGACGCCCGCCTCGGACGTCTGGTCGATGGCGGCGACCCTGCACTTCTTGCTGACGCTCGAGCCGCCGCGCGATGAGTACGCCGACCAGAGCCAGCTCGATGCCGCGAGGGAGAACCCGATCGTGCCGCTCGCGGCGCGCCGGCGCGACGTGCCACCGGAGCTCGCGCGCTGCGTCGATGGCGCGCTGTCGAGGGACGTGAGCGCCCGCCCACCTGACGCCGACGCGTTCCGCGCTCAGCTGGCGCCCCGCCCAAGCGGGCCCGATGAAGTGAGGCCTTTGCCGAAGCACCTGCGACTCCTCCTCGGCATCGGCCTCGGCCTCCTCGTGATCGGTCTGGCCCTCCTGATCGCGTGGCAGCTCGGCATCGGCGGCAGTGGCCCAGTCGCGCCAGCGGACGCTCCGTCCACCACCAACGATCCACTGCTGGTCTACGCTCCGCTCATCGATGCCCAGCCGCCCATCGATGCACCGCCAGAAATAGACGCTTTCCACCAGGCCGCGCCGCCCATGATCCGTGTCGAGATTGACTCCACTCCGCCGAACGCCGAGGTGTTACTGCGAAAGCAGACGGGCGCCTTCTCGCTGGGCACGACCCCACTTCGCACGATGATCTTCAAGGAGGAAAGCCCGGCGAACCTCATCGTCCACAAGCCGGACTTCGAAGACTTCACGCAGCGTATCGACTTGACCCGTGACGTCCGTGTCCACGCCAAGCTGATCGAGACGATCGAGACCTCTCGATAGCGCCGGCCGTACCTTCGTCCTGATCAGCGCAGCGCCTTCAGCTCGGCGAGGAGCTGCAGCGCCTGGAGCGGCGTCGTGTGGTCCAGATCGATCGATGCGAGCCGCTCGATCAGCGGGGACGGAGCGGCGGCGGCCGAAGCGCCGGGGGCTGCCGCGCCGGCCGCCTCGCGCCGGCGCGCAGGCTGCTGCTGCAGCTGCGGCGGCGCCAGCGTCGGCAGCTGCAGCTGGGCCGAGTCGGCCCGGCCGAGCTGCGAGGCGGGGCCGCCCTCGAGCTGGCCCATGATCTCGCGCGCCCGCGCGATCACCGAGCGCGGCAGGCCGGCGAGGCGCGCGACGTCGATGCCGTAGCTCTTGCTCGCGCCGCCCGGGACGACGCGGCGCAAAAACACGATCTCGCCCTTGTGCTCGCGCACCGCGACGGAGACGTTGCGCACGCGCGGCCGCGAGTCGGCGAGCGCGACCAGCTCGTGGTAGTGCGTGGCGAACAGCGCGCGCGCGCCGATCGCGTCGTGCAGGTACTCGGCGACCGCCCACGCGATCGAGACGCCGTCGAACGTCGACGTGCCGCGCCCGACCTCGTCGAGGATGACCAGCGAGCGGCGCGTGGCCTTGGCGAGGATCGCGGCCGCCTCGCGCATCTCGACCATGAACGTCGAGTCGCCGCGCGACAGGTTGTCGGCCGCACCGACGCGGGTGAACACGCGATCGCACACGCCGATCGTCGCGGCCTTCGCCGGGACGAAGCTGCCGATCTGCGCGAGCAGCGCGATCTGCGCCACCTGGCGCATATACGTCGACTTGCCGGCCATGTTCGGGCCGGTGATGAGCAGGAGCTGCTCCGCGCCCGGATCCAGGTGACAGTCGTTGCCGACGAACGTGCCCGCGGGCAGCATCGCCTCGATCACCGGGTGGCGACCGTCGGTGATGTCGAGCACGAGGCCGTCGTCGATGGTGGGCCGGCAGTAGCCGCGCTGCGCCGCCACCGTCGCGAGCGACGCGCACGCGTCGAGCACGGCGAGCGCGGCGCCCGCGGCCGTGACCTGGCGGGCGCACGCCGCCACGGCTGCGACCTCGGCGCGGAACAGCTCCGCCTCGCGCGCGCCGAGCGTCTCCTCGGCGGTGAGCACCTTGCGCTCGAGCTCGGCCAGCTCCGGCGTCACGTAGCGCTCGCCGGTGGCGATGGTCTGCTTGCGCACGTAGTGCCCCGGCACCTTCGCCAGGTTCGTCTTCGTGATCTCGATGTAGTAGCCGAACACGCGGTTGTAGCGGACCTTGAGGCTGCTGATGCCGCTCGCGCGCTGCTCGCGCTCCTCGATCGCGAGGATCTCGTCCTTGCCGCCGTCGGCGAGCCGGCGGCACTCGTCGACGGTCGCGTCGTACCCGGGGCGGATCGCGCCGCCGTCCTTGAGCAGCGACGGCGGCGCGTCGACGAGCGACGTCGCGAGCCGGGCCGCGAGCGCCGGCAGCGCCGGATCGGCGCACGCGCGCAGATCGAGCAGCGCCGGCAGCTCCCCGGTGAGCGTCGCCTCGAACGCGTCGGCGCCCGAGCGCACGAGCGCGATCAGGTCCGGCAGCTGCGCGAGCGCGTCGCGCAGCTTGCCGAGGTCGCGCGGCGTGGCGACGCCGAGCGTGGCCTTGCCGGCGAGCCGCTCGAGGTCGGCGATCCGGCCCAGCGCGCGCCGGATCATCTCGCACGGCTGCGGCCGCTCGACGAGCCACGCGATCGCGTCCTGGCGCCGCCGGATCTGCGCGACGTCGAGGAGCGGGTACAGGAGCCAGTGCCGGAGGAGGCGCGCGCCCGGCGCCGTGACCGTGTCGTCGATGACCGCGAGGAGCGAGCCGTGCCGCTGCTTGCCGAGCATCGTCTCGACCAGCTCGAGGTGCGCGATCGCCGCCTCGTCGAGGACGACGCTCTCGCCCTGCTCGTAGAGCCGGAGCCGCGCGATCGGCAAGGCGCCCGTCGGCTGCGTGGCGCGCGCGTAGCCGATCACCGCCGCCGCGGCGCGCGCGGCCAGCGGCACGTCGGCGAGGCTGACCTCCTCGGTGCGCGCCGGCTCCGGCCGCGCTCCTTCTCCGGCCCCGGCCCCGGCCCCGGCCCCCGCCCGCCCGCGCCGTCCCCCCGCGCCGCCCGCGCCGCCCGCGCGGCCGCCCGCCCGTGCCGGGGGCGCGCCGACCGCAGCGGACGATCCGGTGTCGGCCGCCACCTGGGCGAGCGGACCCAGCTCGCCCATCGCCGCGGCGTCATCCGGCACCTCGGCCGTGTTCCACGGCGCCTTGTAGCGCGCGCGGATCGGCGCGAGGCGTGATCCCTCGCCGAGCTCGTCCGGGGCGCACACGATCTCGCGCGGCGCGATACGCACCAGCTCATCGGCGACGGCCGGCAGCGGCAACTCCGTCGCTGCCAGCTCGCCCGTCGTCGCGTCGAGGTACGCCAGGCCGCACATCTCGTTGACGAGGGTCTGCTCGCGCCGCACGTCACCCGTCCCCGGGCCCGCCGTCCCCGGCAGCGTGCCGTTTGTGCCGCCGCCCGCGCCGCCGCCCGTGCCGCCACCGCCACCGCCCGGAGCGCGCCGCGGCGCCGGCACCAGCGCCGCGACGTACCGCGGCAGCTTCGGATCGAGCACCTCGTCGTCGAGCACGATGCCCGGCGTGACGACGCGGACCACCTCGCGCTTGACGAGCCCCTTGGCGAGCTTCGGATCCTCCGTCTGCTCGCACATGACGACGGTGCGCCCGAAGTCCGTCAGCTTCGCGACGTACCCGCGCACCGCGTGATGCGGGACCCCGCACATCGGGATCGCGTCGTCCTTGCCCTTGTCGCGCGTGGTCAGCGTCAAGTCGAGGAGGCGCGCGCCGACCACCGCGTCCTCGAAGAACATCTCGTAAAAGTCCCCGAGCCGGAAGAACACCAGCGCGTCGGGGTACCGATCCTTGACGTCGAGGTACTGCCGCATCAGCGGCGTCTCTGCAGGCGATCGCCCGGCCACGACGGAGCCGTACCACAAAGCTCCGACACCCCGCGACGCCGACGGCCGCACGTCTTCGCCCGCCGCCGCCTCACCGCCCTCCGCCCGTAGCGACACCCATATCGATCTGATTCAGACTCGCCCGCGCTGCGAGAGGAATCACTCGGCTGGCACACTGAGCCAGTGCCGTCCCAACGGACCTCGATTGCGGTAGTAGCTACCGGTCCGGGTCTTGCTTCGGCACTGGAGTGGACGAAGCTGGGGTGTCATCGTTACTAGGCACCACGTCGTCGCCCCGCTTCCAAGCCGGCCAGCTCGCAACCTCTCGCCTTGCCTCGAGCGCCGTCTCCCAGATGGCTCGGATCTCGGGATTTTCGAGGCTGATCTTGATCTTCTTCATGATGTTACCTCCGCTCGGCCGGCATGCTGGGCCAGCGCTCTCCTGACGGACCTCGACCGCCGCAGTAGCTACCGCTCCGGGTCTTGCTCTGGCGCTGCGGTGGACGACGCTGCGGTGTCGTCGCTGCTAGGCACCACGTCCTCGCCGCGCTTCCACGCTGGCCAGCTCGCAACCTCTCGCTTTGCCTCGAGGATGGTCTCCCAGATGGCTCGGATCTTCGGGTCTTCTAGATTGAGCTTGATCTTGTTCATGCCGGCTCCTCGATCGCGACCGCGTGGATCAGCTGAGACTCACGCTCCAGATACGATGTCGGCAACATAGGGACCCGAACCACAGCGTGATGGTTCGGGTCCCACGTTGCGGTCCTGCCCGCGATCTTGCGCTTCAACGGGTATCCGTTGCTCAGCTTCATCGAGAACAGATCGAAGTAGCGCCTGGGCCCGACACCAACGAACGGTTCGAACACGACCTTCTTCGCATCACGTCCAGTATCACTCCGATCGCCATGATCATCGAACCTGATAGCGTCGCCGTGCAGCTGAATCGCTTGGCTCTTCTCGTACGGCTCGATGTAGACGACGCGGCGCACTCCGGCAGCTACGATGTGCTTCGCGCAGTTGTGACAAGGGAACGTCGTTGAGAATAACGTTGCGCCGATCGTCTCGATGCCCGCGCGAGCACAGCTTATCAGCGAGTCCATCTCGGCGTGCACAGGCCGGCCGAACTCCGTGATGTCGAGGAGGCGCGTGCGTCCACAGGCCTGACGGATGCGCTCCTGGTCTGCCTCGCTGAGCTTCAGCTCGGCGGCTACATGCCGGGCTACTTCATCGGCGATCTGGTTCCGATGAAGCTCGTTGGCGTCAACGCCGAGAGCATGGTCTCTCTGGTCCCCAGTCCCGCCCCAGTAGAGACCACCACCAGGTGCGGGAACGTCATTGCAGCCGGTTGCGACTACACCCACGCCATCCTTCCACACGACCGCTCCAACCTGCCTTGAGAGATCGGCGGAGCGTAGCGAGGACGCGTAGGCCAGGAACATCGCGTGTTCGTCTGGTGTTGGGGTCTCCACGACAGCTCCGAAGACTAGCCGAAGAAATCGCTCGAGCTGCTCGGTCGTCTTCGCACGCTCAGGCTGCTGCCGGATGTAGATGTCTGCGAGGTCGAAGGCATCCCGCGTCTGCTGGCCGAAGGTGTTCTCCTCGCTCGCATCGCGCTCGATGACGGCCAGTGCCTGCTCTTCGGTCAGCCCCTTCTGCCGCAGAGACCACTTCTTCTGGATCGTCGAAGCGGATAGTCCGATCAAGAAAAAGCCAGGCCCGTACACGGCACGCAGGGCGCGTGCCTCATCGGGATGTTTGATCGACCGAAGGATATGCGCAGTCCTCCGACGCACCGGGTTGCCCGTCACGCGCTGGTTCTTGATCTCTGCCATCGCCCACAACGCAAGCACCTCACCGGAGCCGGCCTGGGCCCGTAACCGGTTCCCTCCATCCATGTGGCTCATCAGCCGGTCGAACTCGGGCGCGTCCTTCAGCTCGACATCGAGCTCACGGACACCTTTCAGGAGCTTGCTCAACCGAATCGAGATCGGCGTATACCCGTACTGCCGGAGCTGGTTCGAGAGGTCCGCCTCCAAGACGTCAAGGTCAGCGCCCACCGGCGCGACCAAGCCGAACACGAGCTCGGATCCCGGATCGCACAGCAACTTGGCGGTATCGGGCAACATGAAGCAGGCAACCGTAAGCGATAGGTCTGACGTCGCCTGGCACCACCTTTCCAGGCTTGACCTCGACTCGCAAGCGCCAAGAAGCGCGGAGAAACGCGGAGATCTCTACGTCAACAGCGCTTGCCCCGACAGCTATGAAATTGATGCACCCGCCGTCGAGCGCCGTGGCGCTCACTCCTCGAGCGGCCTCGCGCAGCGGAAGCCGATGTACGCGAGGAGCTTGCGGGTCTTCTCGACGCACGGGCCGGTGGCGCACAGGCGCTCGCGATAGGTCGCCGACGTGGGCTGGATGCTCGTCGGCGGCGGCTCCGCGAGCGGGAGCCCGCGGATCGCGCGGCTGGACGTCTGCCCGACTTGCACGCTCGACTCGTCCTTGCCCGGCCGATCCTCGCGCCACAGATCCTGCGTCCACTCCTGGGCGTTGCCCGCGAGATCGTAGACGCGAAACTTGCTCGGGGTCCGATCCTGCCTGCTCACCATCACCGGCCACAACACGGCGTCCGGTCCGGCGTAGGCATGCGTCATCTGAAGATCCAGTGATTTTTGGCCCCATGGGTTGGGCCGATGCTCGGCCCCGCGCGCGGCGTACTCCCACTGCTCCTCGGTGGGCAGCTCGCCGCCGAGCGATTGGCAGTATTCCAACGCGATCGTCCACGTGATCCCCGTCGCGGGCAGCCTCGCGCGCACGCCGGCATCGGTGGCCCATGGCGGGTAGTCCACGCGTTCGGCGCGACTGGCGAGCCACAACGCGTTGCTGGCGAGCCACGGCTCGAGCTCGGACCAGGTGACCTCGTGCGTCTGGATCTCGTATGACTGCGAAGGCGTGACGATGCCGCGCGACGCACGAAACCCAACGTGCTGCGGAGGCGCTTTGTCGGCCACGCCCAGCGGGTACGGCGCCGACGGCGGATCGATCCGGACCCACGGATTCGGGACCATGATCGACCTGGGTAGCGGGACCAACGCATCAGATGGCGCAGGCGGTGCGTCGGTTGGCGCGTCGAGTGACGCGTCCGCCTGCTCCGGCACAGCACTGCGCAGAGGGCCGAGCACGATGGACGCGAAGGCCGCAACGAACCCGACCGCCACGACCGCGCCGAGCGCGCGCCACCAGGGCGAACCAGGCTTGTCATCGAGCCCGAGCTGCTGCTGCTGCGGCGGCGGTGGCGGCGGCGGCGATGGCGCGTCGTCCAGCTCTGGCCCATCGCTCGCCAGCGGGATCACCATCTCGCCGCGCTCATCGAAGTCGAACGAGCCGAAGTCCGGCGTCTGCCGCGATCGCGGGTACTTCTCCACGCGCTGCTGCACGTACAGCCCCAGCTCCGACCCGGAGATCGCCCGCCGGCCCTCGGGCCGCAGGCCGCCGGTGAACGCCTCGATCAAGACGCCGGTGAACAGCGAGTGTCCGTGCACCGGACCGCTGTCCAGGGCCACCTGATCGTCCAGCGCAGACGTGATGATCCGCCGGCTGCGCCGCATCCGCAGCGTCGACAGCGGCAGGTCCCGCCACTCGCCGCTGTCTCGCCACCGGACGATCGGATCCAGCGCGATCCCGCTGTGGCACGCGTCCAGGATCACCAGGATGTGCTTCGGCGGCAGCAGCGCCACCGCGCGCAGCCAGCTCTCCAGCTCGATCCATGTCACGGCCTCGTCCGGCGAGTCCGACGCGTCCACGGGGATCAGGTACCCGGTCTTGATCTCCTCGCCGCCCACGTGGTTCCGCCGGGTGCCGCCGTGCCCGGCATAGAACAACACGAGGCTGTCCTCGGGGGCGAGCGTCCGCAGATCGTCGGTCACCAGCGCATCGATCGCCCGGCCGGTCGCGGCGTCGCCGAGCAGCGGCGGCACGGCATCCTCGAACCCGAGCCGCCGGAACAGCGCCACCGCGCCGCGCGCGTCGCGCTCCGCGTTCGAGAGCGGACGCCAGTGGTGGTAGCGATCGATCCCGACCGCGGCGATCACCCGGCGCCCCGCGGCGGCGTGCGTTGCCTCCGAAACCAGGATCGGAATCGGGGCAGGCTCGACATCGCGAGTCTCGTTCACGGGCATCCCCCTCACCATCACGCAGGTGAGGCGACGCGCACGGCATCACGACGACACACTTTCGTACGTACAGATTCGTACGCAGGCGGGGCTCAGCCGTCGCGCGCGCAGCGGAACCCGATGCTCATACCACGGACCGACGGCTCATTCGACTCGCGGCTCACGGCGCGGCCGTCGAACGTTCGGTCCCGGCTGCTCCAGCCACCGCCGCGGATCACACGGGCCCAGCCGGTCTGCGCTCCGAGCGGATTGGCCACCGGCGCCGCCGAGTACTCCCCGTACCGATCCGCCGTCCACTCTCGTACGTTCCCGCCCATGTCGAGCACCCCGAACGGGCTCGCGTCACCCGGAACGCTGCCGGCGGGCGCTGTCGTCTCCCAGCCGTCGGCAGCGTCGTACAGCGTTCGATCGATCCAGCCCAGGGCGCGCCCTGCCGTCGAAGCACACTCGGGGCCACAGGCGTTGAGGCGCTGCGCGCTCGGCGGGTCGTTGCCCCAGGAATAGATCCGGCCGTCGATGCCCCGCGCCGCATACTCCCACTCTGCCTCCGTCGGCAGCCGCTTGCGAGCCCACTTGCAATACGCCGTCGCCTGGGTCCAGTCCACGCAGTTGATGGGGTGATCTGGCCGGTCCTCGCGATTGCAAAACTGGCTGTGGCGCTCCACGTTCTCCGGGGAGAGCTTGCTCGAATTCACCGTCCGCGGCGCGGCGGAGCAGCCCTTGGCTGCCACGCACGCCGCATACGCCTTCACGGTCACCTCTGTCTTGTCGATGCAGAACCCGGGCAGCGTCACCTCGTGACGTGGGAGCTCGTCCGGCATATAGGCTGCGTTCTTCGCGTTGCCCATGCCGAACATCCCCGCCGGGATCAGCGCCATGCCCGCCGGGCACGACGGCCGCTTCGCCGGGGGCGCGGCGCGCACGCCCTTCCCCGCCGGCGGCCGACCGGCCTCGGGCCGCGACGGGCATTCGCCTCGCTCATTGCGTTGGTCTTCGGGACAGTCATCGCCCGCCCCGGGGCGCGCCATCACCGCAATGACCATTGGCACCATCACGAACCCGCTCACCCGAGACGCCCTCATGGAGGAGGATTATTCAACCGCGCCCCGACGAATGCAAGTAACCCATGAAGTCCGATGTCCACTACGTGGTTCGTGACGCCCCGGAGTACAGCTGACATGTAAAACTCACTTCGCGAGCGACGGGGACCGCAGCGCTCACTCGTCGAGCGGCTTCACGCAGCGGAATCCGATGTACGCGAGGCGCTTGCGGGTCCGCTCGACGCACGGGCCCGTGGCGCACAGGCGCTCGCGATACGCCGCCGAGGTGGGCGGGAGGCTCGCCGGCGACGGCACCCCGAGCGGGAGCCCGCGGATCGCGCGGCTGGTCGTCTGCCCTACCTGCACGTCCGACTCGTCCCCGCCCGGCCGATCCTCGCGCCACAGATCCTGCGTCCACTCCTGGACGTTGCCCGCGAGATCGTAGATGCGGGGCTTGTACGGCGTCCGATCCTGCACGCTCTCCATCACCGGCCGCGGCACGGCGTCCGCTCCGGCGTAGGCGTGCGTCATCTGAAGATCCAGCGATTTGTTGCCCCACGGGTGAGACCGCCGCTCAGCCCCGCGCGCGGCGTACTCCCACTGCTCCTCGGTGGGCAGCTCGCCGCCGAGCGATCGGCAATACGCCGACGCCATTGACCACGTGATGCCCGTCGCGGGCAGCCCCGCGCGCACGCCGACGTCCGCCGCCCACGGCGGGTAGTCGACCCGCTCCCGCCGAGCGGCGAGCCACGGCTCGAGCTCGGACCAGGTGACCTCGTGCATCTGGATGTCATAGGGCCGCGAAGGCGTGACGATGCCGCGCGACGCCCTGAACCCGACGTGCTGGGGAGGCGCCCTGTCAGCCACGCCCAGCGGGTACGGCGCCGGCGGCGGATCGATCCGGACCCACGAGTTCGGCACCTTGATCGGCGTGGACAGCTCGGACGGCGCCTCGCCTACCTTGGGCGGCGCCTCGGCCGGCGGAGGCGCCGCCTCGGTCGGCGGGACCGACGCGTCTGCCGGCGCCTGCGGCACAGCCGGGCGCTCCGGCGACTCCCCGCGCGTGGCGAGCGCCACGACGCCGAAGATCGCGGCGAGCCCGGCCGCCGCGACCCCGGCGCGCACGCGCCAGCTCGACGGCTCGGGCGGCGGCCGAACCGGCTTGTCCTCGCTCCCAGGCGGCCGCCGCGGCCCGGGCAGCCGCCGCGGCGGCGGCAGCAGGACGTCGTCGAGCTCCGGCCCCTCGCTCGCCAGCGGGATCACCATCTCGCCGCGCTCGTCCAGGTCGAACGCGCCGAAGTCCGGTGTCTGCCGCGACCGCGGGTACTTCTCCACGCGCTGCTGCACGTACAGCCCCAGCTCCGACCCGGAGATCGCCCGCCGGCCCTCGGGCCGCAGACCGCCGGTGAACGCCTCGATCAAGACGCCGGTGAACAGCGAGTGTCCGTGCACCGGACCGCTGTCCAGGGCCACCTGATCGTCGAGCGCGGACGTGATGATCCGCCGGCTGCGCCGCATCCGCAGCGTGGACAGCGGCAGGTCCCGCAACGCTGTCCCGCTGTCCCGCCACCGGACGACCGGGCTCAGCGCGATCCCGCTGTGGCACGCGTCCAGGATCACCAGGATGTGCTTCGGCGGCAGCAGCGCCACCGCGCGCAGCCAGCTCTCCAGCTCGATCCATGTCACGGCCTCGTCCGGCGAGACCGACGCGTCCACGGGGATCAGGTACCCGGTCTTGATCTCCTCGCCGCTCACGTGGTTCCGCCGGGTGCCGCCGTGCCCGGCATAGAACAAGACGAGGCTGTCCTCGGTGCCGAGCGCCCTCAGATCGTCGGCCGCCAGCGCGTGGATCGCCCGGCCGGTCGCGGCCTCCCCGAGCAGCGGCGGCACGGCATCCTCGAACCCGAGCTGCCGGAACAGCGCCACCGCGCCGCGCGCGTCGCTCTCCGCGTTCGAGAGCGGACGCCAGTGGTGGTAGCGATCGATCCCGATCGCGGCGATCACGCGGCGTCCTGCAGCAGCGCGCGGCTCCTCCGCGCTCGGGAGCGGGGCGGGCTCGATATCGCGGGTCTCACTCACGGAGCTTTCCCTCACGTCACGTGGATAAGGCGACGTTCACTGCATCATGCCGACACGGCTCGCGCACGATTTCATCCCCAGAGGCTCGCACGCAGGCGGGCTCACTCGTCGCGCGCGCAGCGGAACCCGCGGAAATTGTAACGGTGCGATGCACCGTTCAAATCGCAGCTCTCTACCCTGGCATTCGCGTCGCTGATATCCAGCCAGCTGCCACCGCAGACTATCGAGTTCAGCTCCCACTTCGTATCGGTCCACTCCCTCACGTTGCCGGCCATGTCGAGCACCCCGAACGGGCTCATGTCCCCAGGGAAGCTGCCGACGGGCGCCGTGGTCTCCCAGCCGTCACTGCCCTTGTACAGCGGTGAATAGCTCTCCTGCAGGACGCGCTTCCGCATCGCGACACATTCAGTGCCACACGCATTGAGGCGCCGCACGCTCGGCGGGTCGTTGCCCCATGGATAGGTCCGACCGTCCTGCCCCTGCGCCGCGTACCTCCACTCCGCCTTTGTCGGCAGCCGCTTGCCCGCCCACTTGCAATACGCCACTGCCTCTTCCCACTTCACACAGTTGACGGGGTGGCTCGGGCGGTCCTCCTGATTGCAGAACCAGCTCTGGCGCTTGCTCTCCTCTGCGCTCGCGTCCGTCACCACTCGCGGCGCGGCCGAACAGCCCTGGGCCTCCACGCACGCCGCGTACGCCTTCACCGTCACCTCCGTCGCGTCGATACAGTACCCCTTGATCGTGACCGTCTCCACCCGGCGCTCATCGCCGGATGCGAGATCGCCTCTCTGGAACGTCGCCGATGGCACGTGCATCATCCCGTCCGGACAGCTCCCCTGCTTTGGCTCGATGACAGGTGCCGGCGCGCGCGCGGCCCGCAGCTGCACCACCACCACCACGCGCTGAGCCTGCTTCGCGTTGATCGACTCCGAGTAAGGCACGTAGCCCACCTTACGGACTTCGAGCTGGTGCTGGCCCGGGGCCGTCTCCAGGATCAGCGGCGCGTAACCCGCTTCCTGGCCATCGAGCACCACACGAGCCCCCCCGACGTCCGGGCCCTGGATGTCGAGCTCGGTCTTCTTCACCGCAGGCGGAGGAAGCCGCGGCGGCGGACGCGACGGCGCAGCGGCCTTCGCCGGGCATTGGCCGCGCTCGTCGCGCTCGCGGTCGGTGCAGCTATCGCCGGCCACCGACCGCGGCGTCTCCGCGACGAGCATCACCAGCGCCACGAACCCGACCATCCCAGACACCCTCATGGCGCGATTCTACCGGGCCTGAACAAAATGTAAATTGCAACCAGGATCGCGGGAGCTACGGCGAGGCCGCGTCCCCCCCGCGCGCAGCGGAATCCCATGGCGGGGCTGCGAATGTCGACCGCGGACCAGCCGCAGCTCTCCACCTGGACATCCTTATCATTGCTATCCAGCCAGCCGCCGCCGCAGAGGGACGAGTGATTACCGTCTCTCCCGCTCTTCCCCGGATCGTCGTTTCTCAAGAGGGTCACCGTGACCTCCGTCGTGTCGATGCAGTACCCCTCCCCGTCACCTCGGGGGCGAGCTCACGGGCTCGCCGCGCAACGGAATCCGACCCCCGAGAGACGATAATGCGGCCGGCGGCTGAAGCGGAATGCAGCGCTGCTACTGCCGGCGGCGCTGCTGTTCCAGCCGCTGCCACGACACACGCGCGTCTCGCCGACCTGTGCACCGCGCGGGTCCGTGACTGCCTCCTTCGAGTAATCGGCGTACCAATCCGCCGTCCACTCCGCCACGTTGCCGGCCATGTCGAGCACCCCGAACGGGCTCGCCCCCGCCGGGAAGCTGCCGACGGGCGCCGTGGTCTCCCAGCCGTCGCTGGCCTCGTACATCTTTTCACTCGAGTGGCCCGCTGAGCCGGGGATGCGGGCCCTCATCGCGACGCATTCGGCGCCACAGGCATTCAGGCTCCCCGCGCTCGGCGGATCGTTGCCCCATGGATAGGTCTGGCCGCTGGCGCCCCGAGCCGCGTACTCCCACTCCGCCTCCGTCGGCAGCCGCTTGCCCGCCCACCTGCAATACGCCACCGCCTGAGCCCAGTCCACGCAGTTGATCGGGTGGTCCAGACGATCGTCGCCATTGCAAAGCAAGCTGTAGCGCTCCAGCTCGACCCGGAGAATCCCATCCTGATGCACCGTACGGGGCGCTGCGGGACAGCCCTTGGCCACCACGCACGCCTCGTACTCCTTCACCGTCACTTCCAGCTTGTCGATGCAGTACCCCGCCAGCGTCACCTCGTGCTGCGGACGCTCCCCGGCATCGCCGACGCCATCGGGGCTGCCCATCAGAAGCTTCCCTGCGGGCACCCACGCCATGCCCGCTGGACAACGGGACTTCTTCGCCGGTGGCGCCGGCTGTGCCCGTACGCCCGTGGGCTTCGCCGGGCACCTGCCTCGCTCGTCGCGCTCCGCCTCGGAGCAGCTATCGCTCGCCGCGGGACGCACCAGCACTGCGACCAGCATCGCCGCGGCCAGCATCGCCGCGGCCAGCCACCTGACTCGGGCCCCCTCGCACGCGAACCCGCCAGCGCGGCCTTCACTCGCAGGTATGTCCCTCATGCCGGATAGGCGACGCCCCAAGCGGCACCCCGACATGCTTCGTCACACCGAGCAGCACGAGCAAGGCCGCGCACCGTCATGACAATTCCGTGGACGCGTGATATCCCGTCCCCCGACGTGACCCAGCTCCTGTTCATCCTCCTGCTCGCGGCGTCGGTGGCGTTCTTCGCACGGACGATCTGGTTGTTCGGGCGTGCGGTGGCCGAGGGCGCGCCGGAGCCGCGGCCCCGGCTCGACGAGCTACCCGGTCGACTCCTCGACGTGGGCGTCTACTTCTTCGGCCAGAAGAAGGTGGCCGAGGAGGGCCCGCAGCACCGCACGAGCAAGCACCACCTGTTCATCTTCTGGGGCTTCCTCGTCATCACGATCGCCACGGTCGACGTCGTCGTGTCGGGCGTCATCCCGAGCGTCTCGCTGCGGCTCCTGCCGGATCTCCTCTACCGCCCGCTGTACCTCGTCATCGACGTGATGAACCTGGTCGTGCTCGCGATGGTGCTGTGGGCGATCGCGCGCCGCACGATCGTGAAGCCGGCGCTGATCCCGTGGAACCTCGACGCCGGCCTCATCCTCGGCGCCATCGGCTCGCTGATGGTGTCGCACTTCCTCTATCACGGCTATCACATCGCCGGTGAGCTCGCGGCCGGCGGCGCCGCGCCCGACTACATGCCAGTGTCGAGCTTCATCGGCCGGGCGCTCTCGTCGGTGTCGCCGGAGGCGGCGAGCCGCGGCGCAGCCTTCGGCTACTGGCTCCACGTTTTGATCCTGCTCACGTTCCTGAACTACCTGCCCTACTCCAAGCACATCCACCTGCTCGGCGCGCTGCCGAACATCTTCTTGCGCAACCGCTCCGAGCGCCGGCTCGATCTGCCGAAGATAAACCTCGAGGACGAGACGCAGTGGGGCGTCGGCAAGTTCGAGCAGCTCTCGTGGAAGAGCCTGCTCGACACGTACGCGTGCACCGAGTGCGCGCGCTGCTCGAACTACTGCCCCGCGTACAACACCGGCAAGAACCTCTCGCCGATGCAGCTCATCCACGACATCCGCTACGAGATGCTCGATCGCGTCGAGGTCCGCGAGAAGATCGCAAAGCTCGAGGGCGACGTGGCGAGCCTCGTGGCGTACACGCAGCGCCAAGCGGCGGGCGACGGCGACGGTGACGGCCACGGCAAGGCGAACGGCCACGGCGACGGCCACGGCCACGAGCACCCGGACCTCGCCTACCTCCGCGAGCAGCTCGCGGCGGCCCAGGCCGAGGAGGCGGCGATGCCGAGGCTCACGGGCGGCCGGGTGCAGGAGGACACGCTGTGGGCCTGCACCACGTGCGGCGCGTGCCAGGAGGTGTGCCCGGTCTTCATCGAGCACCCGCTCAAGATCATCCAGATGCGGCAGAACCTCGTGCTCGAGCAGGAGAAGACGCCGCCGGAGCTGGTGCGCACGTTCCGCAACCTCGAGCGGCAGCAGAACCCGTGGGGCATCGCCAGCGATCAGCGCATGGACTGGGCAAACGGCCTCGACGTGCCGACGATCGAGGACAACCCGGATCCCGAGTACATCCTGTGGGTCGGCTGCGCGGGCGCGTTCGACAGCCGCATCATCAAGCAGACGCGCGCGATGATCAAAGTGCTCGACGCGGCGGGCGTGGACTACGCCGTGCTCGGCCACCAGGAGGTGTGCACGGGCGATCCGGCGCGCCGCGCGGGCAACGAGATGATGTTCCAGGCGCTCGCCGAGCAGAACGTCGAGACCTTGAAGTCGGTCGGCGCGAAGAAGGTGGTGACGTCGTGCCCGCACTGCCTGCACACGCTGCGGCACGACTACCCGCAGTTCGGCGCGAACCTCGAGGTGGTCCACCACACGCAGCTGATCGATCACCTGTTCGCCGAGGGCAAGCTCAAGGCGGCGAAGGCGCCGGTCGACACCATCACGTACCACGACAGCTGCTACCTCGGCCGGTGGAACCGCGAGTTCGATGCGCCGCGGAACATCATCCACGCCGTCCTCGAGCCGGGCGGCGATCGCGGCTACCGCGAGCTTACGCGCAGCAAGCGCCACGGCTTCTGCTGCGGCGCGGGCGGCGGCCGCATGTTCATGGAGGAGCACGAGGGCCAGCGCGTCAATTTCAACCGCACCGACGAGATCATCGAGGCGCAGGTCAGCGCCGTCGCGGTCGCGTGCCCGTTCTGCAACATCATGCTGACGGATGGCATGAAGCAGCGGAACGTCGAGGAGAAGATCGCCGTGCTCGACGTCGCGGAGCTCGTCGCGGCGAGCATCCCCGACGTGCCGGTGGATCGGCTCGTCCGCAAGAAGAAGCCGGCCGCCGAAGGCGCGTAGCCGGAGCGTGGCCGGAGCGTGGCCCGGATCGCGCGAGGCGGCGAGCGGCGCGTGTATGATGCCGCGCGATGAATGGATGTACCGCGAGCCTCCTGCTCGCAGCTCTCGGGCTCGTCGCCTGCGGTGGCGATGACGCCGTCCAGGGCGCGCACGGCCAGTGCGCGTTCGGCGGCGAGCTCAACGACTGTCCGGACGCCGAGCGCACGCCGGAGGGCGCGTGCTGGCGCCTCGTCGACTGCGGCGCGATCCCGATCGCCTACGAGAACCCGGACGATCCGAACGATCGCCGCTTCGACTGGGGCCAGTGCGTCGATTACATCGCGGGCCGGACGGACGATCGCCAGCGGATCATGATCAACTGCATCGCCGCGTCGGTCTGCGACGAGCTCCGCGTCTTCGGCTCGCCCGAGGACCCGAACCGCAACGACATCCGCTGCATCCGGCTCGGTGATCCGTGAAGACCGCGCTCGCGTTCGTCGCAGGCGCGGTGCTCGCGATGGCGGCGGCCCCGGCCCACGCGCAGCCCGTGGACGTCCCCGCCCTCGTCAAGCTGATCGAGAACCAGCCGCCGGATCAGGATCGCACGACGTGGAAGGAGAAGCGCCGCGACGCCACGCGCAAGCTCGCCCAGAGCAAGGACAAGCGCGCCGTCCCGACGCTGATCAAGCTCGCCGACGCCGAGACGTTCGACATCATCGGCGAGATCGCGATCGAGGGCCTCGGCAACCTCGGCGACTCGTCGGCGGTGCCGGTGCTGCAGAAGATCGCGAACGACAGCGCGCGTGACAAGGCGCAGCGCGACCTGGCCGTGAAGGCGCTCGGCAAGCTCGGCGCGAGCGCGACCGGCGGCGGCGGCACGGGCGGCACCGGCGGCACCGGCGGCACCGGCGCAACGGGCGGCACCGGCGGCACCGGCGGCACCGGCACCACCGGCACCACCGGCACCGGCGGCACCACGGGCGCGACCGGCGCGGGCACCGGCACGACCGGCACCGGCGGCACAGGCGGCACGGGCGCGGGCACAGGCACCGGCACCGGCACCACCGGCGGCAGCGATGGCACCGGCACCGGCACCGGCACCGGCACTGGCACCGGCGGCGCCGTCACCGGCAGCTCCCTCCTCGGCGAAAAGCCAGCGCCGGGGCTGCCGGCGCTGCCGACCTTGCCCGAGGATCTGCTCGGCGCGACGGAGCGGCTGACGTTCGCCGCCGGGACCGCGAGCCTGGCCTACGACACGGTCCGCAACCGCTCCTCGTTCGACGCCGACGTGACCGGCACCTACCAGAAGCGCATCGAGCGCGAGCAGCTGGCCTGGGGCTGGAACGCGGGCGCGCACGTGCTCGCCGGGCTCATCAACCCGCGCGGCCGCCAGGTGACGCGCGGCCTGCAGGCCACCCTCGCCGGCGACGCCGACGTCCGCTACTACGTCGGGCCGGGGCTGTACTTCGGCGGCAAGGCGACGCTCGGCACGCAGCTGAACTACATCGCCGATCTCGAGCAGGATCCGAACAACGACCTCCGCGACGCGCGGTTCACGCTCGACGCGCAGGCCGCGCTCGTCGGTGGCTACGGCCGCGTGATCGACGTCGGCGGCGCGATCCGCGTGCGCCGGTTGACGCGCACGCTCGACGCCGCCCGCGCGCTCGGCAAGCCGATCGACGCGGCGATCGCGCGCCGGCTCCAGCTCACGTGGTGGTCGCTGCGCGGCGAGCGCTCGTCGTACCGCGCGCTCGTCGCGACGATCGCGCTCCTGCGCGAGGCGGGCATCCTGCTCAGCGAGCCGGACGCCGGCCTCACGTACGAGCTCCTGAACGTCCTGCGCGACTCGCAGCTGTTCCTGCGCCCGAGCGGGCTCGACCTCCAGCTCGGCGTCGCCGAGAGCTACCTCGTCCGCCCCGGCGAGATCGGCAACGGCTCGAACTTCGGCCGCGAGGCGGGGCGCGTCGAGCAGATCCTGTTCGCGGCGGGGTACGGCCTGCAGACGGCCGACGACACCGTCGAGATCTCCGGCACGGGCTACGGCCGGCTGCGCGTGCTCGCCCCGGACAACCCGTACCAACCGTCGCCGTGGGCTGCCGGCGCCGCCGCGCGGCTGCGCCGCTTCACGTACGGCGACCACGGCGATCCGTTCGGCGTCTTCGATCTGACCGCCGACGTGAAGCTCTCGAACGACCGGCTCGATCCGAACGGCGACAACAACCAGACCGGCCTGCGCATCGGCGGCCAGCTCGGGTTCACCTACTGGGTCAATCAGGCGTCCGGACTGCGGCTCGCCGCGACCGCCGCCATCGACAGCGGCGAGCTCTTCGTAGGCGCGCAACTCGAGGCCACGTACGGGTTCCTGAGCTCCACGTTCGCCGGCCTCTGATTGGTATACTGGTCGGACCAACCGTCTGCTACGGTGGTCACGATGTCTCAACTTTCACCGAAGCAGCACCAGACGCTGGTCGCGGTGGCGGAGGCGGCCCTGCCCGCCGGCCGATTCATCCCTGCGGCTGGTGAAGCCACCGTGCAGAAGGTCGAGCGCTTCGCGAGCACGCTGCCGGACATGGTGCAGAGCGGGCTCGGCAGCCTGCTCCGCGGGCTCGACGCGCTCGCGTGGCTCCACGAGCGGCGCTCGTTCGCGCGCGCGACGCCGGAGCAGCGGCTCGCGCTGCTCGATCGGTGGCGCACCGGCGGCCCGCTCCGCCGGCTGCTCCTGCGCGCGCTGGTGACGCCGCTCAAGCTGGCGCACTTCGACGATCCGGGGCTCTACAAGCAGCTCGGCTGCGTCTACGACGTGATGGCCCCCGCCGCCGAGGCCAAGCCGGCGTACATGCGCGATCGCGTGCACACCAAGCTCGACGGCGATCTGGCGGTCGAGTGCGACGTGGTCGTGATCGGCACGGGCGCGGGGGGCGCGGTCGTCGGGCGCGAGCTCGCCGAGGCGGGGCTCGCGGTGGTGCTCGTCGAGGAGGGCCGATACTTCGAGCGCAAGGACTTCACGGGCCGCACGTTCGAGATGAACCAGAAGCTGTACCGGAACAGCGGCACGACGTTCTCGATCGGCAACGTGCCGATCCCGATCCCGATGGGCAAGACGGTGGGCGGCACGACGACGGTCAACTCCGGCACGTGCTACCGCACGCCGGACCGCGTGCTCGCGTCGTGGGCGAGCGACCTCGGCCTCCTGGAGCTGTCGCCCGAGCACATGGGGCCCTACTTCGAGCGCGTCGAGCGCGTGCTGCAGGTCGAGGCGGCGCGCGCCGAGCTGCTCGGCGGCAACGGCCGCGTGATCGCGCGCGGCGCCAACGCGCTGGGCTTCACGCGCCACAAGCCGCTCCTGCGCAACGCGCCCGCGTGCGACGGCCAGGGCGTGTGCTGCTTCGGCTGCCCGACGGACGCCAAGCGCTCGACGAACGTCAGCTACGTCCCGCTGGCGCTGCGCGCGGGCGCCGAGCTGTTCCCGGGCGCGCGGGTCCAGCGCATCCTCGTCGAGGACGGGCGCGCGCGCGGCGTCGTGGCCGAGACCGAGGACGGGCACGTCTTGACGGTGCGGGCGCGCGCGGTCGTGGCGGCGTGCGGCACGCTCATGACGCCGATCCTGCTCGAGCGCCAGGGCCTCGGCACGGCGTCGGGCCAGCTCGGCAAGAACCTCTCGATCCACCCAGCGGGCGGCGCGCTCGCCGAGTTCGACGAGGAGATCCTGCCGTGGAAGGGCATCCCGCAGGGCTACGCCGTCGAGGATCTGCACGACGAGGGCATCCTCTACGAGGGCGCGATGGTGCCGCTCGAGATGTCGATGACGATGACGCAGCTGATCGGCCCGGAGCTGGTCCGGCTCGCCGAGTCGTTCGATCACGTCGCGAGCTTCGGCTTCATGATCGAGGACTCGTCGCGCGGCTCGGTGCGCGAGTTCCGCGGGCAGCCGATGATCAAGTACTGGCTCACCGAGCAGGACGTCTCGCACGTCAAGCGCGCGCTCGACGTGCTCGCGCAGCTGTTCTTCGCGGCGGGCGCGCGGCGCGTCCACATGCCGATCCACGGCTTCGACGTCATGGAGTCAGCCGACGATCTGGCGGCGCTGCGGCGCGCGACGCTCCGGCCGTGGGACTTCGACCTGTCCGCGTACCACCCGCTCGGCACGGCGCGCATGGGCGTCGACGCGGCGACGTCGGTGATCGGGCCGGATCACGAGGTCCACGACACGCCGGGGCTGTACGTCGTCGACGGCGCGGCGGTGCCGACGCCGCTCGGCGTGAACCCGCAGGTCACGATCATGGCGCTCGCGACGCGCGCGGCCGAGAAGATCGCGGCCGCGCTGGCCTGAAGGCCGCGAGCTGCGGGCCGGGCCGGGCCGTCGATCGCGGGTGATGGCCCTCGGCTACGAGGATCACCGCGTGGGGTACTCGATACTGCCGGACGTGACGAGCTGGCGCACGTAGGCACGGCCAGCGGGGCGATCGAGGCTCACGACACGCGAGCGAGCGCAAGCTGCACGGCTTTGTAATCCAGCCGGGCGGAGCTTGCGGCATCGAGGCCGTAGAGAGCAGCGATCTCCGAGGGATCGAGCGATTCAGCATACTGGACCGTGTACACCCGAGGAGAGCCGAACTCCCAGGTCACGAAACGCCAGGACTCATGCAGGGTCAATCCGATGGTGTGCCCCCAGGTATAAACTCCCGCCTCTGACAACACGCTCCACGTCCAGTCGTAAGGATTGTCGGCGAAAGAGACCTGGACTAGATCGAGGCACACCATGCTCGCATCGTGCTCGGCGTTGGCCGCCAATCGGGGCAGCACCGCGCTCGCGAACCGTGTCGGTCTGGTCTTCACCGCTTGGTTCGGGCCCACGAATTCTCCTGGGAGCATCCGAAGCATCTCGTGATGAGGCCGTGCCTTCGCCAGGGTGGCCATGCACGAAGGCTACCGCGAACGCTTGCCAGCCGAGGCCGATCGGAGCCTCGCGTTCCCGTACGCGGCAGAATCCCTGTGGCGCAGCCACCTTGCGCCGCTAACCCGTTGGCGAACGGCGGCTGGTGAACGGCGGCTGCGGCCGCGGTGGTGCGCCGGGCAAACGAGGCACGGCAGCCTCGGCGGCGTGAGGAGAGAGGCGACCGGGCGCGCGTCAGCTGCGGCGGGGCTTAGCAGGTCGCGCAGCGAGAGAGCGGTCTCGGCACCCTTGCTCCTGAGCGTCAAGGAGGTGACTCGCAGCGCCAATCCTCATGCGCCGCGATCTCCGCGATCAGAGATCCACGCGCTCGCGCCAGGTGGCGGCGGGGCCGGGCTCGAAGCGGACGTCGGCGAGCACGTTGCGCACGCAGGTGGCGGTGGCCGAGCCGAGGTCGGTATCGATGACGTTCAGGAAGTTGACGGCGCCGTTGCCGTCGACGCGCAGCTCGAGCTGGACGTAAGTGCCGGTCAGGCCCTGCTTGGCGATCCGCCGCGTGCACTGGCGGAGGCGCGCCTGATCGAGGCGGGCGCGGAGCTGGCGGCTGCGCTCGGCGACGGCGCGCGTCGACGGCTGCTCGGCGGGCAGCTCGAAGCGCGCGGCGGGGGCGCCCGCGGCGGGCGCGCCGACGTCGACCCAGCCGGCGCGGCGGAACCGGCCGGCGGCGTCGGCGGTCTCGACGGTGTGGCGGCCGGGCATCACGCGGACGCGCAGCGGCGCGGGCCCGAGCTCGACGCCGTCGACGCGCACGGCGCGCCGGCTGGCGCTGGTGATCTCGAGCGGCGCCGAGCTCTGGAGCAGCGCCTCGGGGCTCCACACGGGCAGGCGCAGCGGCGCGGCCTCGGCAAGCGCGCTGGCCTCCTCGGCGGAGAGCGGCACGACCTCGTCGGCGGAGGCGGCGCGGCCAGCGGCCAGCTCGAGGCGGCGGGCCGAGTCGACCAGGACGGTGCTGCGTGGATCGCGCACGGCCACCTTGCCGTGGCTGCACGCGACGGCAGTGGCGCCGCCATCGTGGCGGACCCGGAACTGCGTGCCGCGGACCTCGATCGTCCGCTCGCCGGCGATCACGGCGAAGCGCTGGCGCGGCCCGCGCGGCGAGATCTCGACGTCGACGGTGCCCTCGACGGCGAGCTCGATCGCGGCCGTGTCGAACCGGCGCAGCTCGAGCCGGCTGCCGGGCAGGAGCGCGAACGCGCCGGCCTCCGCGAACTGGATGTCGACGCGGCCCTCGCCGGTGGCGATCACGGCGCCAGGGCCGAGCGTCGCCGCGAACAGCTCCGCGGGCGCGCGGCCGTCGATCGTGACGTCGCCGGTAGCGCGGTTGACGAGGCCGACGAGAGGCGACGGCGGCGACGGCGACGACGGCGGCGCGGGCGCGGGCGCGGGCGGGAACACGGCCGCGACGTCTGACGCCGACGGCGACGCGACGCCCGACGGCGACGGCGCAGCGACGCCCGACGGCGACGCGGCCGACGCCGACGGCGCGGCCACCTCGGCGCGGCCCGGCGGATCGAGCGCGATCGGCCCGGTCACGAGCGCGAGTGCGGCCGCGCCAGCGCCGAGCGCGCCGAGCGCGAGCCAGCGCCAGAGGCGCCGCGAGGCCCCGCGCGGCGCCGCCGCGGCCGCGCGCCGCTCCTTCGAGACGGCCCAGTGGACGCGCGCGCGCACCGAGTCCCACGGCAGATCCGGCGCCGGCTGCGCGCGGATCGACGAGAAGCTGCCGCTCGCGCGCTGGACGCGATCGCGGGCGCGCGCGCAGGCGCGGCACGCCGCGGCGTGCTGGTCCATCGCCGCGCGCTCGTCGTCGCCGACGCGGCCGGCCCACGCATCGCTCCAGCGGTGCGGCGCGACGTGCCGGCTCACGACGCCTCTCCTTCCCCGCCTGCATCGCCGGCTGCATCCTCGCCGGGCGCGGCGGCCTCGCCGGCGGCGTCGCCCGCGATCACGCGATAGAATTCGCGGCGCGCGTAGAACAGGCGCGTCCGTACGGTGACCGGGTTCGATTCGACGAGGTACGCGATCTCCTTCAGATCGAGGCCCTCGATCTCGTGCAGGTACAGTACGAGGCGCTTCTTCGGCGCCAGGTGCTCGAGCGCGCGGTAGACGCGCTCCTGATCCTGGCGGCGCTCGAGGCTACGATCGGGCGTCTCGGGCCGCTCGGTCAGGCTCGGATCGGCCATCGCCGCATCGAGATCGGCCACGCCGACGGCGGGCGGGCGCCGCTTGCGCGTGCGGATCCGGCCGAGCGCCACGTTGACGCAGATCCGGTAGAGCCACGTCGAGAGCCGCGCGTCGCCGCGGAAGCGCGACAGCCCGCGGAACGCGATGACGAAGACCTCCTGGACGAGATCCTCGAGATCGGTGCGGTCACCGAGGACGCGGTAGAGGTTGCCGGCGACCTGGCGGCGGTAGCGGTGGTACAGCTCGTCGTGGGCGGCGCGGTCGTCGGCGCGGCAACGCTCGATCAGATCCGCCTCATCCGCAGGGGCCAAGGGGCCCTGCGAGATCGAGCCGGCATCGCGCTTCACGAGCCTCAGCATACGTGGTGCCCGTCTGGCTTAGTGGCCGGTTCCCGCGCCGCGTTCAACGGCGTGCCCGCGCGCACGGCGAAGGTGAGCCTGCTTACCGCCACGCAGGCTACGCGCCCGAAATCGTCGCGTTCGCGGTCCCCGGCTCTCAGCGCCGCGCCGGGAGAGCCGTGAACTCGAGATCCCGGCCGATCGTGCACTTGAGCCCCTCCTCGTCCCCGACGGCCTCGAAGACGCAGGCGGTCTCGTCAGCGGCGGTGGTCGCCTTCCCCTTGTTCGGGAACGTGAGGACGATGCGCGCCCCCTCGATCCGCCAGGTGCCCTTGAACGGCGTGTCGTAGACGCTGCCCTGGCAGGCCGTCTTCACGCGCAGCTTGAACGTGCGATCGCGGAGCGCAGAGAAGCGGATCTCGGGCCGATCGCACGCGGTGCTGGACTGCTCCCACTGGCCGCCGAAGCCCATCATGCGCTCGTACACCGACGTCGGCTTGCGATCGAGGCCGACCGCGGCGCGGAACTTCGCGTCGCTGCGCAAGGACGCGAACGCGGGATCGAAGCGCGCCTCGATGAGCCACTCGATCGCGTCGGCGCGCGCCGCGCCGCCGAGCACGCCGAGCGTCGTCAGCGCGTCCGCCGGCTGCTTCGCCGCGATCTGCGCCGCGGCGACGCGGAACAGCGCCTCGGGGTGCGTGCCGTCGAGGGTGAGCACCGCCTTCCACGCGGCGAGCGCCTTGGCGCCAGCGGGCGCCTTGCGGGCCGCGGCGACCGCGGCGGTCACCTTCGGATCGGCGGGCGGCGCCGGCGCGGTCGCGGCCGCGGTCGGATCCTTGGCCGTCGGGTCTTTCCCCGTCGGGTCCTTGCTCGGATCCGGGCCCGTCAGGATCTTGTGGTCCGGATCCTCGCCGGGCGGGGGCTTCCCCGTCGGGTCCTTCCCGCCCGGGGCCTTGCCCGACGAATCGGCCGGCACGCTCCGCTGGAGCGCGGCGCCCTGGCCGAGATCGAACCCGATCACGTCCGTGACGTCCTTGCCGAGGCGGCGCGTCGTGTACGCGACGGCGACGCGATCGAGGTACTGGCTCGTGTAGACCTCGGTGACCTTGCCGATCGGATCGGCCGCGGTCCACGTCACCACCGGCGTGCCGGTCGCCTTGAGCGACACCGTGAGCGTGCGGCCCGCCGCGGTGGCGACGAACATCCCCTTCGTCCCCGCCTGCGGGATCGGATCTTTGATCGAGAGCCGGGCGACCACGTCGGCCGCGGCCTGCGTGCACGTCGGCGTCCCCGACGCGGCGCCCTCCGCGACCTTGAGCGGCGTGCAGACGCGATCCTGGTTCACGAGGTACGGGCGATCGACGCCCGAGAAGCCGCCGAACTTGTCGGCCGCCGCGGTCCCGGCCACGAGCAGGGAGCTACCGATGACGAGGAGCTGCGCGTGCCGCATCGACATGTTGGGACGTGATAGCGCGATCCGCATTCAACTGCTCATGCGGCCCACGGATATTACCCTGTGCCGCGCCGCGGCAAAGCTGATAAGTTCGGCGTTACGCCTGTGGCGAGCTTCTTCACCCGCGCCAGCGCCGCCCTCGATCGCGGCGTCGTCCGTCTGATGGAGCGCCGCATGGCGCCGCGCGCGCCGCGGCTCCAGGAGAGCGACGCGCGCGCCCGGCTGGCCGCGCTCGCCGCCGAATACAGCGACGGCACGCTCGGCCTGCCGAGCCGGTTCTTCCCCGAGCCGGAGCCGCCCGAGGTCGCGCTCGCGCCGGCCGGCGACGGGCCGCTCGGCACGCAGGCGATCGATCTGTCGTGGCCGTCCGCGTACGAGCCGTTCCTCCCGGCGGCGCGCGACCTCCACGCGCGCGTCGTCGAGAACCTCACAGCGCACGCGCGGTGGTGGACGTCGGGACCCGGCCGCCCGACGATCGTCCTCCTGCACGGCTGGTCCGGCGGCAACCACTGGGTCACCGCGCGCTCGTTCACGCTGCCGTACTGGCTGCGCCACGGCTACGACGTCGCGGCGTTCGTGCTGCCGTTCCACGGCCCGCGCGCGCCGGGCGCCTCGGGCGCGCTCTTCCCGAACCCGAACCCGCTGCGCACGAACGAGGGCTTCGGACAGGCAATCTACGATCTGCGCGCGCTGGCGCGCTTCCTCCGGAGCCGCGGCGCGTCCGCCGTCGGCGCGATGGGCATGAGCCTCGGCGGCTACACGACGGCGCTCTGGGCGAGCATCGCCGGTGCACCTTCACCGGGCGCACTCGATTTCGCCGTCGCGATGATCCCGGCCGTGTCGATGGCCCGCCTCCTGTGGCGCCACGGCGAGACCAGTCCGGCGCGCCGCGCCGCCGCGCGCGCCGGCATCACCGAGGATCTGCTCGCCGACGCGTTCGCCGTGCACGCGCCGACCACGCGGCCGCCGCAGCTGCCCCGCGAGCGGCTCGCCGTGATCGCGGGGCGCGGCGATCGCATCACGCCGCCGGACCACGCCGAGGAGCTCGCGCGGCACTGGGGCATCGACGTCGCCTGGTTCCCCGGCGGCCACCTGGCGCAGGTCGGCCGCGGCGAGGCGCTGCGCGCGGTGCGGCAAAAGCTCGGCTCGCTCGGCCTCCCCGGGCGCGAGTTCCGGTCATGACCGAGCGCGGCGCCCCGCACACCCGCTGCTCGCTCGCCAAGGCGCTCGCCGACGGCGGGCCGATGCTGCTCGACGGCGCGATGGGCTCGCTGCTCTACGAGCGCGGCGTGCTCCACACGCGCAGCTACGACGAGCTGAACCTCTCGCAGCCCACGCTGATCCGCGGCGTGCACCACGACTACACCACGGCCGGCGCCGAGATCATCGAGACCAACACGTTCGGCGCGAACCGGATCGCGCTCGCGCGGCACGGGCTCGCCGATCAGATGGCGGCGATCAACCGCGCCGGCGTCGAGCTCGCGCGCATCGCGGCCGGCGACCGCGCGTACGTCGCCGCCGCCGTCGGGCCGACCGGCGTCAAGTTCGGCGTCGCCACCACCGCCGAGCGGCGGCGCGCCCGGTTCGCGCTCGCCGAGCAGATCGACACGCTCGTGCTCGCGGGCGCCGACGCGATCATCCTCGAGACGTTCACGTCGATCCTCGAGATGGAGACGGCGATCGAGGTCGCCAAGGAGCGCGGGCCGCGCGTCCCGGTGTTCGCGATGATGGTGTTCGACGCCGAGGGCAAGAGCGACGGCGGGCTCGGCCCGCCGGAGATCGCGGATCGCCTCATCGCCGCGGGCGCCGACGTCGTCGGCGGCAACTGCGGGATCGGGCCGGCCGAGCTGTACCAGGTCGTCGTCAACATGGTCGGGCGCGGCGCGCCGGTGATCGCGCAGCCGAACGCCGGCCTGCCCGCCTCCGTCGACGGGCGCACGCTGTACGTCGCGAACCCGGAGCACTTCGGCGTGTTCGCGCGCCGCATGCTGAAGAGCGGCGTGCGGCTGATCGGCGGCTGCTGCGGCACCACGCCGGAGCACACGCGGTCGATGCTCGGCGCGGTGCGCATGATGCGCGGCGAGGTGGTCGGCGCGCTCGACGGAAGGCGCGAGGACGGCGGCAGCGGCGCCGCAGCCGCGGTCTCCGTCACGGGCGCCGCGCCGCAGCCGGTGCGGCCGGCGAAGGTGCCGGTCGGCGAGCGCAGCCGGCTCGGCGGGCGGCTCGCGCGCGGCGAGTTCATCGTGTCCGTCGAGCTGACGGCGCCGCCGGGCAGCGATCTCACGAAGACCAAGCAGCAGGTCGCCGAGCTCGGCAAGGGCGGCGTCGACATCGTCAACATCGCCGATGGCCCGCGCGCGTCGGCGCGCATGGCGAACGTGGCGGTGTGCGCGCGGCTCGCCAGCGAGACGTCCGTCGAGCCGATCCTCCACGTCTGCTCGCGCGACCGGAGCTTCCTCGGGCTCGTCGCGCACCTGCTCGGCGCGCAGGGCCTGGGGCTGCGCAACCTCGTCATCATCACGGGCGATCCGCCGAAGATGGGCGACTACCCGTTCTCGACGCCGGTCTACGACGTCGACTCGGTCGGCCTCCTGCGGATCGCGGCCGGGCTCAACGCGGGCGTCGATCCGGCCGGCAAGGAGTGCGAGCCGACGTCGTTCGTGCTCGCGACGGGCGCCGAGCCGGGCGCGCACGACCGCGAGCGCGAGCTGCGCCGGCTCGAGGACAAGAAGCTGGCGGGCGCCGAGCTCGTCATGACGCAGCCGGTGTACGACCCGCGGACGCTCGATCGCTTCCTCGAGGACGCCCGGCCGCTCGGGCTGCCGGTCATGGTCGGCATCCTGCCGCTCGCGTCGCACCGAAACGCGGAGTTTTTGCACAACGAGGTGCCGGGGATGTCGATCCCGGCCGAGTACCGCGAGCGCATGGCGAAGGTGGGCTCGGGGCCGGCCGCGCGCGCCGAGGGGATCCGCATCGCGCAGGAGGCGCTCGAGGCCGTCAAGCATCGCGTCGCCGGCGCGTACGTGATGCCGCCGTTCAACCGCGTCGACGCCGCGCTCGCGGTGCTCGAGGTCTGCACCGATCGCTGGCAGCCGCAGAAGACCCCAGCGAGCGAAGCGCGCGACTCCGTACCGCCGAGCGCCCCGCGAGGCGATCAACGCGGCGCGCCCGGCCCCGGGACGGGCGGCCCGACGCCGTGAGCCTGACCCTCGACGAGGCGCGCGCGCTGCACGCCGAGATCTGCGTCCTCGATCTGCACGCCGACACGGCGAAGCTCATGGACAAGCTCGGCTACGACCTCGCGCTGCGGCACGAGCGGCCGATGCCGCGGATGCCAACGTGTTCGGCCACGTCGACCTGCCGCGGCTGCGCGAGGGCGGCGTCGCCGGCCAGTTCTTCAGCTTCTGGACCACGCCCTACCCCGAGCGCGGGTGCGCCCGCGCGGTGGCGAGCCAGCTCGACGCGCTCGACCTGGCCATGGCCAAGCACCCGGCGGACCTCGCGTGGACCCGCACGGGCGCCGACGTCCGCGCCGCCAAGGCGGCCGGCCGGATCGCCGCGCTCGGCGGGATCGAGGGCGGCCAGGCGCTCGAGGGCCAGCTCGAGGCGATCGAGGCGTTCGCGCGCCGCGGCGTGCGCTACCTCGGCCTCCTCCACTTCTCGGCGAACGCGATCGGCCGGCCGGCGAAGGGCCGCGGCTCGGATCACGCCGAGGGGCTGACGGCGTTCGGGCGCGACGCCGTGCGCGAGTGCGAGCGGTGCGGCGTGATCGTCGACCTCGCGCACATCAACCGGCGCGGCTTCTTCGACGCGCTCGAGCTCGCGACGTTGCCGCCGATGGTCTCGCACACCGGCGTGATCGGCGTGCACGCGCACTGGCGCAACATCGACGACGAGCAGCTCCGCGCCGTCGCCGACAAGGGCGGCTGCGTCGGCGTCATCTTCGCGCGCCGCTTCCTCGGCGGCGCCTCGCTCGACTCCGTCGTCGATCACCTGCTCCACATCGTCGACGTGGCGGGCGAGGACGTGCCCGCGCTCGGCTCGGACTTCGACGGCTTCGTCGTCCCGCCGGTCGGGCTCGAGGACATCGCCGCGCTGCCGAACCTGACGGTGGCGCTCTCGCGGCGCGGCGTGCCTCCGCGCGTGCTCGAGAAGATCCTCGGCGGGAACGTCCTCGCCGTGCTCGACGCGGTCCCGGCCTGGGGCCGGCTCGAGCCGGCAGTGGGTCCGGCGTCCGACGCCGCGCCAGCGGGTCCCGCGTGAGGCGCCGCGCCACCGCCCCGCCGCCGCCGCGCACCCCGCCGCCGTCCCGCTGGCAGGTGCGCCGCGCCGAATTCGAGGTCGCGCTCGGCGGCGTCCAGCTCCGCGCCATGGAGCGCGCGATCGCGCTCGCGGCGGGCGTGCGCGCCGGCCAGACCCCCGACGGCGTCGCCTACTGGACGCGCGCCGGGCGCCCCGGCGCCGCCGATGCCGCGCCCGCGCTGCCGATCGCCGGGATCCACGGCTTCGGCGGCGACAAGGAGACGTGGCTCATGCTCGGGGCGCTGATCCCGCGCGCGCGGGGGCTGGCGCTGATCGATCTGCCGGGCCACGGCCGCTCGGTGGACGTGCCCGAGGATCGCGCGAGCATCCGCCACCACGCCGAGGCGGCGCTGCGCGTCCTCGACGAGCTCGGCTTCGAGCGCGCCGTCGTCTGCGGCAACTCGATGGGCGGCGGCGTCGCGCTGCGGCTCGCGGCGTCGTGGCCGGATCGCGTCGCGGGGCTCGTCCTCGTCGCGTCGGTCGGCCGCGACGTCCACGACGGCGGCGCGCGCGCGTGGATCACCGGCGACAACCCGCTGATCCCGCGCGAGGCCGACATCGAGCGCTTCATGGAGCTCGTGCTCGAGCGCCCGCCGCCCGTGGGCCGCGCCGTGATCCGGCACGTCGTCACGCAGCGGGCGCGCCGCGCCGACGCGCTGCACCGGCTGTTCCGCGGCTTCGTGCTCGCCGACGGCGAGGCCGGCGTGCCGCGCGATCTCGCGGCGATCCGCCAGCCGGCGCTCGTGCTCCACGGCGAGCAGGACCGCATCATCGACAAGCGCGTCGCCGAGGATCTGGTCGCCGCCCTGCCCGCCGCCGAGCTGATCGTGATGCGCGGCGTCGGCCACGCGCCGCAGCTCGAGGCGCCGCGCCACACCGCCCGCATCGTCGAGCGCTTCGCGCGCCGCCTCGACGGCGGCCCCGCTCCCGAGTAGGGTGACAGGCGCCTTCCATGTGGTGGCGCCGCCTCCGCTACTCGCTGCTCCTCGTCGCGCTGTGCGCCGTCGCGACGTGCCCGGCGGCGCAGCGCTCGTGCACGGCGAAGTCGCGCGCGCGCGAGGCGGAGCAGATCCTCGGCTACCTGGCGGAGCGCGTCGAGGCCGCGATCGCCGCGACCGGCCGCGTGCCGGAGACCCCGGCGGGCCCGACCCCGGCGACCGACTGCTGCACGCAGGGCGGCACGTGCACGGCCGATCCGGCGGCGTGGTCGGCGCCCGGCTGGCGGGCGCTCGCGTTCTCCGTCGACGCCGAGCACCGCTACACGTACGCCTACGCCCCGGATCCAGGCGGCCGCGCCGCGGTCCTGCGCGCGGCGGGCGACCTCGACTGCGACGGCAAGCCCGCGGTGTACGAGCTCGAGATCCGCATCGAGGCGCAGGGCCCGGTGCGGCGGTGGAGGCGCAAGGATCCGTACGAGTGAGCGCGCCGGCCGCCGGACCTCGAGGCCCCGGCGGCCCCGGCGGCCCCGGCGGCGACCGGTCATGGCCGCAGCTGGCGGAGCTCGGCCTCGAGCGCGGCGATCTTCGCGTCGCGCTCGGCGAGCGCGGCCGCCACGACCTTCGCGTCGATGAGCTGCGGGATGTGCTGCGGACAGTTGATGTCCCACGCGTCCACGTGGATGACGATCGCCTGCTCGACACGCGCGCCGTCCCGATCGCCCGCGCCGCCCGGAACCGCGAGCGATGCCGCGAACGCAGCATCATCCGCGACGACCCGGGCCTGGCCCCAGATCTTGATCCGCCGCCGGTGGGCGTAATCGATCAGGAACAGGTGAACGCGCGGGTTCTCGCTCAGGTTGCCGGTGCTGATGTACTGGCGGTTGCCGCGGAAGTCCGCGAACGCGAGCGTCCGCGCGTCGAGGACGCGCAAGAAGCCGGGCGGGCCGCCGCGGTGCTGGATGTACGGCTGGCCGTCCGCGTTCGCGGTGCCGAAGAAGAAGCTGGTCTGCGCCGCGATGAACGCCGTGAGATCGGCGTCGATCACGGTGCGCCACCCCGATCCGGCCTCCATGCGCGCATAGGCCGCGCGCGAGCCCCGCGCGCGCTGCACCTCCTTCACCGCGGGCGTGAACGCGACGTCGCTCGGAGCCACCAGCACCTGGTCTCGCGCCTGGTCCCGGGCCCGGTCGAGCGCCCGATCCACGACCCGCTCCAGCGCCTGATCCGGCTCATGATCACCTTCGCCGCGCATGGCTAGAGCCCCAGCTCCGTGAGGCCCGGGTGCCCGGCCGGGCGCGGGCCGAGCGGCCAGCGGAAGAGGCGCGCCGCCTCGGTGATCGCGACGTCGTTGATGCTCGCCTCGCGGCGCCGCATCAGCCCGGCGTCGTCGAACTCCCACTGCTCGTTGCCGTGCGCGCGGAACCAGCTGCCGTGCTCGTCGTGGAACTCGTAGACGAAGCGCACGGCGATGCGCTCGCCCGTGTACGCCCACACCTCCTTGATGAGGCGGTACTCGCGCTCGCGCTGCCACTTGCGGTGCAGGAACGCGGTGATCGCCGCGCGGCCCTGGAAGAACTCGGACCGGTTCCGCCACCGGCTGTCCTCGGTGTACGCGAGGGCGACGGCCGCCGGATCGCGGCGGTTCCAGGCGTCCTCGGCCATGCGCGCCTTCTGCGCGGCGGTCTCGGACGAAAACGGCGGCACAGGGGGCCGGCTCGTGGCGCGCGGTGAGTCTTGCATCGTCCCCGCAATCTGCACCCGCGGGGCTTGCGCAACAATCCGCGAAGAAGACAATGAACTATTCCTGAAATGGAAACAGTGCCCGTGCCCCCGGCACCCAACGAGGAGCCCGCCCGATGGACCGCTTCGCCGCGATGAAGGCGTTCGTCACGGTCGCCGAGCTGCAAGGCTTCGCGGCCGCGGCCCGGCAGCTCCGGATCTCGCCACCGGTGGTGACCCGCCTCGTGGCCGCGCTCGAGGACGAGCTCTCGATCCGCCTGCTGCAGCGGACGACGCGGTCGGTCACGCTCACCGACGCGGGCACGCGCTACCTCGAGCGGGCGCGGCGGATCCTCGCCGACCTCGACGAGGCGGAGCGCACCGCGCGCGCCGAGCGCACCGCGCCGGGCGGGCGCCTCGTCGTCACCGCGCCCGAGGTGTTCGGCCGGCGCGAGGTGGCGCCGCTCGTGAGCGACTTCCTCGGCCGCTACCCGGCGGTGCGCTGCGAGCTTCAGCTGGCAGACCGGGTGGTGAGCCTCGTCGAGGAGGGCGTCGACGTCGCGGTCCGCATCGGCGTGCTCCGCGACTCGAGCCTGCACGCCCGCGCGGTCGGCGCCACCCGGCGCGTCGTCGTCGGGAGCCCGGCGTACCTCCAGGCGCACCGGCGGCCGCGCGCGCCCGCTGACCTCGCCGCGCACGCGCTCGCCCACTTCAGCGCGATCGCCGCGCAGCCGGAGTGGCGCTTCCACCGCCGCGGCCGCGAGGTGCGCGTCCCGATCGCGCCGCGGCTCGTCACCAACAACGCCGACGCCGCGATCGCGCACGCCGTACGCGGCGGCGGCCTCGCGCTGGTGCTCGCCTACCAGGTGAAGGATCTGGTACGCGCCGGGCGGCTCGAGATCGTGCTCGCGCGGTACGAGCCGCCGCCGCTGCCGATCCAGCTCGTCTACCCGGGCGCGCGCCTCCCGGCGGCGAACCTGCGGGCGTTCCTCGAGCTCGCCGCGGCGCGGAGCTGGAACTTCGTCGATCTGTGATTCGGTGCGGCGAGCTGCGCCGGCCCGGTGCGGCGACTCGGTGCGGCGAGCTGCGTCGGCCCGGTGCGGCGAGCTGCGCCGGCCCGGGCCGGCGGTGACCCGTGATACGGTAGATCCGCGAGGTTAGCCGACGCTGACAAGTCGCGACATTTGCGTGCGACTGCGAGCGGCTGCCCGCGCGTTCTTCATCTCATGAGGCCACCGCTCAAGCGCATCGACTCC
>Ga0247790_10000026_pt1 | contig 78383 bp, 62 predicted proteins | sample UWRJS171409R4_FD_179913 | JGI IMG/M metagenome (GOLD analysis project Ga0247790, IMG submission 179913) | Soil microbial communities from Arlington Agricultural Research Station in Wisconsin, United States - UWRJ-S171-409R-4 | ecosystem: Environmental > Terrestrial > Soil > Agricultural land...
GAGCGGTTCCACGGCACCGAGCGGCGCAGGAAGTACACCGCCGTCACGTCCTTGGCCGGGACCTTGACCGGCCGGGACATGCACAGGCCGCGCGGCAGCTCGACCAGGTCGCCGTCGACGACGATCGTGCCCGGCGGGTGCAGGAACGTCTGCAGGAGCTGCCAGGCCCGGAGCGCGCCGAGCACCATCAGCACGACGCCGACCCACTGGCCGACGGTGCCGAGCTTCCAGATGAGGAGCGCGCCGAACACGAGGCCGAACACCGTCCAGCCCGCGTACCGGTTGCGCGAGACCTCGAGCTCGACCGCGAGCCGGCTCGCGCCGGTCTTCTCGGCGGGCGCGGCCGACGCCCCCGCGCCGCGGCGCGCCTTGGCTGCGCCGGCCTTCTCGGCGGGCGCGGCCACTTCCTTGGCGGCGGCGCCGGCCGGCTCGTCGTCCAGCGCGCGCTTGCTCGCCTCGACTTCGTCCTGGGCCGCGGCGTCCTCGGTCACGTCATCACGGCGAGCGTCGCCAGTCTCGGGTGAGCTCTGCGACACGGGTTTGGATCTCATCGAGGGGGACCTGCACGAGCCGCCCTTCGGCGACGACCTCCGTTCCATCTACCACGACGTCCGTAACTGCGCGAGGAGACAGCGCATACACGATGTTTTTTTCCAGGGCTTGTACCGGCCACAGCGATGGATCGTCCAGGTTCAGCGCCACCAGGTCGCAGCGGTACCCCGGGGCGATCCGGCCGATCGGCAGCCGGAGCACCTCGCCCGCCGTGCGGGTGCCCAGCGCAAAGCAGGTCTCCGCGTCGATCGCCTGGCCGTCGGTCCGGTGCACCTTCTGGAGCAGCGCCGCCGTGCGCATCTCGTCGAACACGCTGACCCGGTTGTTCGAGCAGCCGCCGTCGGTCCCCAGGCCCACGCGGACGCCGCGCGCGACCAGATCGACCAGATCCGTCACGCCGTCGCCCAGGAACATGTTCGAGCCCGGGCAGTAGGCGAGGGACCCGCCGCGCTCGGCCAGGAGCGCGCGCTCGCCCGCGTCGAACCAGCAGCCGTGCACCGCGATCATCGCCGCCATGTCCACCGGGAGCCTGGCGACCGCGTGGAGCGGCCGCGCGCCGAACCGCTCGAGCGACTGATCGACCTGGTACTGCTCCTCGGCCAGGTGGATGTGCCACGGCACGCCCGCGTCGCGCGCGCAGCCCGCGCCCGCCTCGATCATTGCCGGCGACGCGCCGTGCTGGCTGTGCGGCGCCGGCTGCACGGCCGTCAAGAACCGCGCGCGGTCCTGGTAGCGGCGCGCGAGCGCCTCGAAGTTGGCGACCGCCTGCGGGATCGTCTCGCGGTACACCGCCGGCGCGCCGTCCCAGTCGTAGAAGCAGCGCGCGAGGACGATCCGCATGCCCAGCCGGCGCGCCGCCTCGATCGTCGCCGATGCGTGCTCGTTGCCCTGCGCGTTCAGGTAATAGAAGTGCAGACGGTGGTGACGCCGTGGAGCAGCATCTCGCCGAACGCGAACAGCGCGGCCGTCCCCATGTCCTCGGCGCCGAGCCGCGGCGAGTAGCGGTAGAGCGCCTGATCGCGCCAGACCAGGAACGGCAGATCGTCGCCGATGCCGCGCAGGAGCGACTGGAAGCTGTGGTTGTGCGTGTTGACCGTGCCCGGCACCATCGCGCGGCGGGCCCAGTCGATGCGGCGGGCGCCCGCCGCGCGCGGATCGGCCAAGACGTCCGCCGGATCGCCGACCGCCGCGATCGCGCCATCGATCGCGAGCACCGCCGTCGCGCCGCGGGCGCCTTTGCCATCGCTGGCGCCGCCGCCGGTGACCGCGCGGTCGGCGATGACGACGACCGCATCGGGCGAGCTCGCTCGATCGCCGTCGGTCACCCCGCCGGGATTCATATCGCCTCCGAGATCGACGCCAGGTTGAAGTCGTGCGTCCGCAGCGCCGGGACCCGCACGTTGCCCTCGGTGAGCACCGCTGGCGACAGCGCATCGCACCGGCGGAGCATCTGGATCGGCGACTCGTTGAACCGGAAGTTGTTCACCGGCCGCGTGACCGCGCCGTTCTCGATCAAGAACACGCCGTCGCGCGTCAGCCCGGTGACCAGGATCGTCTGCGGATCGAGCATCCGCAGGTACCACAGCCGCGTGATCAGCACGCCGCGCGCGACGCCCTTCACCAGCTCCTCGCGCGGCGTGGTGCCGCCGTCGAGCGTCCAGCCCGCCGGCTGGCCCGTCGCTGGCCTCCCCTGCCGCTTCGCCCAGAACCGGCCGTACGTGAGCGCGCGCAGCGCGCCGCGCTCGATCCACGAGGTCGGCTGGAGCGGCACCGCCTCGCCGTCGAACGGACGCGCCGCGAGCTGCGCGTCGGTCGGATCGCTGCGCAGCGTGATCGCCTCGGAGAACAGCTTGTCGCCGACCTTCGTGCCGCCGCCCGCCTTGCTGAAGAACGAGCGGCCCTCGTCGGCGCGGCGCGCGCCCAGCGAGCCCGACAGGAACCCGAGCAGGCTCGCCACCGCCGCCGGCTCGAGGACGACCGTGTAGCGATCCGGCGCGAGCCGCGCCGGCTTCGCCGAGCGCACCGCCTTGTCGACCGCCAGCTTCGCGAGCGCGCCCGCGTCGAGATCCGCGGCGCGGTTCGAGCTTGTGCCCGCCCACCCCGAGCCCGTGCCGTCGGCCGTGCGCGCGGTGCACGTGAGCCCCGCGGCCGTCCACGTGTGGTGCGCCCACGCGCCCTGCGTCGTCGCGATCGCGTGCATCTTCGTCTCGTGCTCGAAGAAGCCCGCCATCGAGACGCCCGCGCCGGCCGGCAGGGCGGCCAGCGCGGCGCCCGCCGCCTTCGCGCGCGCCTCCGGCCCGAGCCGCGCCGTCCCCGGATCGCGCGCGTTCTTCGCTGGCCGGTACGCCTGCGCGCCCAGCGGCGGCAAGAGCTCCGGGTTCTCCGGCGAGAGCTGCGCCATCCGCTTGGCGTGCGCGATCGTGTCGTCGAGCGCGCGGTCGTCGAGCTGGTTTGTGACCGCCGTCGCCGAGCGCAGGCCGAACTGCACCGTGATCGAGAGCTGCGTCCGCTCGACGTCGGACGACGACGTGATCTCGCTGACCGCGAACCGCGTGTTGCCCACCTGCTCGTTGGTGAGCGAGACGATCCCCTCGGCGCCCTTCGACGAACGGATCAAGGTCGCCGCGCGCTCGAGGAGCTGCCGGGCCTGGGCCTCGCTCAGCATCAGGCGCCCCTCCGGTTCGTGCTGAGGACAGACACCTTGCGGAAGCGCGCCGGCGGGCAGCCGTGCGAGACCGCGTTCGACTGCGACGGCTCGCCCTTGCCGTCGGAGAACGAGCCGCCCAGCCACCACGATTTCGGCCCGCCGAGCAGGTCGCAGCTCGCCCAGAACTCGAGCGTGTTCGCCTGGTACGCGACGTCGCGCAGCATGCGGGTGCGCTTGCCGCCCTTGATCTCCCAGAACGTCTGGCCGCCGAACTGGAAGTTGAACCGCTGGTGATCGATCGACCACGAGCCGCGGCCCGTGACGAGCACGCCGTCGTCGGTCGCGGCGACCAGGTCGTCGAGCGAGCGCTCCTGCGCCGCCGGGGCCAGCGAGACGTTCGGCATCCGCTGGAACGGGAACGACGCGTAGCTGTCGGCGTAGCAGGTGCCGCGCGAGCGCCGCTCGCCGATCCACCCCGCCTGCTCGCGCGTCGTCTGGTAGCCGACCAGGACGCCGTTCTCGACGAGGTTCCAGCGCTGCGTCGCCACGCCGTCGTCGTCGTAGCCGCACGTCGCGAGCCCGCCCGGCGTCGTCTTGTCGGCGTAGAACGTGAGGAGCGGCGCGCCGATGCGCAGCTTGCCCAGCTTGTCGGGCGTGGCGAACGAGGTGCCCGCGAAGTTCGCCTCGTAGCCCATCGCGCGATCGAGCTCCGTCGGGTGGCCGATCGACTCGTGGATCGTGAGCCACAGGTTCGTCGGATCGATGACCAGGTCGCGCTTGCCCGGCGCGACCGACGGCGCGCGCAGCTTCTCGACCGCCTCCTCGGCGATCCGGCGCGCGTCCGCGCGCAAGGTCGAGCCCTCGATGTACTCCCAGCCCGCCTGGCGCGGCGGCAGATCGTGCGTGCGCGACTCGAACTCGCCGCGCTTCTCGTCGACGGCCGTCACCGTGTACCCCGGGTTGAGCCGGACGATCTCCTGCTCGAGGTACGCGCCCTCCGTGGAGGCGAACAGCTTCCACTCCGAGACGCCCGCGTACCCGCTCGTCACGAACTTGACGCCCGGCACCTTCATCGCCTCGCGGTTGATCTCGAGCAGGAGGTCGGCCTTGTCCTCGAGCGGGATCTTGAACGGGTCCTTCGTCAGCGGCGTCTGCCACACGTCGACGTGGGCCACCTCGGGCGCGAGCGCCACCTTCCGCCTCATCAGCGCCGCGTTCGCCTTCGCGATCGCGACCGCCGCCTGCGCGACGCGCTCGCCCTCGGCCGCCGTGACGACCGGCGTCGCCGAGAAGCCCCAGGCGCCGCCCGCGATCACGCGCACGCCGACGCCGTACTCGTCCGTCGACGCGACGCTCTCGATCTTCTCCTCGCGAGCCGTCAGGCGCTCGTGCCGCATCCGGACGATCCGGACGTCGGCGTACGTCGCGCCCGCCTTCGTCGCCGCCGCGAGCGCGCGCTTGATGAGATCGTCGAGCTTCGGCTCGGTGAGCAGGCCCCGCGCGAGCGCCAGCCGGGGGCCGGCGAACGCCGCGAGTGCGCCCGCGCTCATCGCGCGCGAGACGGTGGAGAGGAAGCCGCGCCGGGAGATCGTCACGGCCGGGGACGGTACCTCAACTCGCCGCGCGCATGCCGCCGCGGCGCCCAGGCGGCCGGGGCCCGGCGCCCGTCGTCGGAGGGCCGTGGTAGCGTGCCCGGCGTGGAGGAGCTGCTCGCCGACATCCGCGCCGGTCGCCTCGATCCGCTCTATGTGTTTCACTCGGAGCACCCCGTCCTGATCGAGCGGGTCGTGGCCGCGATCCGCGACGTCGCGGTGCCGCCCGCCGCCCGCGGCTTCAACTACGACGTCGTCGAGGGCAAGCCGTCCGCCGTCCGGATCGTGGCGCTCGCGCAGACCCTGCCGATGATGGCGCAGCGCCGGATGATCTACGTACGCGACCTCGCGGGCATGCCCGCCGACGAGGCCGAGCCCTTGCTCGCGTACCTCGCGCGGCCCAACCCCAGCACGGTGATCGTCGCCGTCGCCTCGAAGGTCGACAAGCGGATCAAGCTGTACGCGCAGCTCTCGAAGAAGGGCTTCCTGCACGCGCTCGAGGCGCCGCGCCAGCTCCTGCCGTGGGTGCGCGCCGAGGCCCAGAGCGCCGGCGTCAAGATGGAGCCCGCCGCCATCACGCGCCTCATCGAGGCCGTCGGCTCCGACTTATCCCGCCTCGCGCTCGCCGTCGAGCAGCTCGGCCTCTACGCGCTCACGCCCGGCACCGGCGGCGCCGGCGCCACCCGGCGCGCCGTCACCTCCGATGACGTCGACGAGCTCATCGCCGACACGCGCGAGCGCTCCGTCTTCGAGCTGACCGACGCGATCGGCGCCGCCGACCGCGTGCGCGCCCGCGCCGCCGTGAGCTCGCTGTGCGACCAGCGCGAGAGCGCCGTCGGCGTGGTCGTGATGCTCGCGCGCCACGTCCGCCAGCTCGCGCTCGCCCACACGATGCGCGCCGCCGGCACGCCGCGGAACGAGTGGCCCAGCCGCCTCGGCTGCCCGCCGTTCGTCGTCGACAAGATCGTCGCCCAGGCCCGCGCCTACTCGCCCGCCGCGCTCGCCGCGGCCGTGCGCCGCCTCGCCGAGGCCGATCGCGCCCTGAAGGGCGACCAGACGCTGACCACCGATCAGCACGCCTTCACCGGCCCGCAGCTCAAGGCCCTCGGCAAGGAGCTCGGCGAGCGCGTCATCCTCGAGCGCACCGTCGACGAGATCATCCAGCTCGCCGGCTGACCCGCGCGCGTATGCGGGCCCGCCCGGAATCTGGATCGCGCGAGTGCAACATGGTGAGATGCCGTCGGTGATCGCCATGAGCCCGACTGTCGCCACGAGGCGCCTCGCGCCATGAGATCCCGGCGCGCTGCGCCCCGGCCGCCACCGCCCATGCGGATCGAGCGGCTGAGCGTGCGGAATTACCGCGCGCTGTGCTCGATCGAGCTCTCCGAGCTGACGCCGCTCACGGTCCTCCTCGGCCCCAATGGCAGCGGCAAGTCGACGATCTTCGACGTGTTCAGCTTCCTGTCGGAGTGCTTCACCGATGGACTGCCGCGGGCGTGGGAGCGCCGTGGTCGATTTCGCGAGCTACGCACGCGAGGGCGCGGCGGCCCGATCGTCTTCGAGCTCCAGTATCGAGAGGATCCGAAGGACTCGCCGGCGACCTACCACCTCGAGATTGACGAGACCTCGCGTGGCGAGCCGATCGTGGCCGCCGAGTGGCTCAAGTGGCGGCGCGTGGGGCCCAACCAAGCCGGGGCTCCGTACAAGATCCTGAGCTACAGGAACGGCAAGGGCTGGGTCATCAGCGGCAAGCGGCCGGAGCGAGACGACCGCAAGGTCTACGAGCCGCTGGACGCGCCCGAGACGCTCGCGGTGAGCACGCTGGGGCAGCTGCAGAACAACCCGCGCGTGGTCGCGCTGCGCCGCTTCGTCAGCAACTGGTACATCTCGTATCTATCTGCCGCCGACGTGCGGGGACAGCCGGAGGCGGGGGCGCACGAGCACCTCAGCAAGATCGGCGACAACCTCGCCAACGTGATCCAGTTCCTCAAGGAGCGCCACCCGCGGCTCCTGGAGCAGATCTTCGAGGCCCTCCGTCGCCGCGTCCCGCGGATCGAGACCGTCCGGTCCGAGGAGACGCGCGATGGCAAGCTGCTCCTCCTGATCAAGGACGCGCCGTTCTCCGAGCCCATCCTGGCCCGCTTCGCCTCCGATGGGACGCTCAAGATGCTGGCCTATCTCGTTGTCCTGCTCGATCCGTCGCCGCCGCCGTTCATCGGGATCGAGGAGCCCGAGAACTACCTCCATCCTCGGCTCTTGCCCGAGCTCGGCGAGGAGTGCCGGAGAGCGACGGAGCGCTCGCAGCTCCTGGTCACGACGCACTCCCCGTTCTTCCTCGACGCGGTCCAGGCGCACGAGGTCCGGATCCTGCACCGCGATGACCAGGGCTTCACGCGGGTCACGCGCGCCTCGGACATCCGGGGCATCCGCGAGTTCATCGAGAACGGCGCCGCGCTGGGCAAGCTCTGGCTCGAGGGCTACTTCGGCGTCGGCGATCCGCTCGTCCGGGCCGGAGCGCCCGCCGCCGGCGCGAGGCGCTGATGCCCGTCGAGCACGTCGAGTTTCTCGTCGAGGAGCCGTCGATGGAAACCGCGTTACGTGAGCTGCTCCCGAAGGTGCTCGGCTCGATCGACTTCGAGATCCATCGCTTCCAGGGCAAGAGCGATCTCCGGCGCGAGCTGCCCAGCCGGCTCCGTGGCTACGCATCCTGGCTGCCGTCGTCGTGGCGCATCGTGGTCGTGATCGATCGCGACAGCGAGTCCTGCGAGGAGCTGAAGCGCGAGCTCGACGACGTCGCGCGCGCGGCGGGCCTGGGACTGCGATCAGGCTCGGGCGCTCCGTGGCAGGTCGTGAACCGCCTCGCGATCGAGGAGCTCGAGGCCTGGTTCTTCGGCGACTGGGCGGCGGTCCGCGCCGCATATCCCCGCGTGCCGGCGACGATCCCGTCGAAGCAGCCGTACCGCGCCTGCGATGCGATCCGCGGCGGCACCTGGGAGGCGTTCGAGCGCGTGCTCCAACAGGCCGGCTACTTCACGAGCGGACTTCGCAAGATCGAAGCCGCTCGCGAGGTGGCCGGTCATATGGTCCCGTCGCGCAACCGCTCGCCCAGCTTCGGCAAGCTCCTCGAGATCCTCACGGAGCTGGCGGCTCCTCCGTAGCTACTCCGCTCCCGCTCGCGCGCGCCGCGGCGCTAGTCGATGTCCGAGTCGACCTCGATCGTCTTGACGTTCGTCTCGAGCTGGCTCTCCGTGTCGGAGGAGCGGCTCACCGTGGCCGGGTGGCGCGCCGCCCCGGCGGGCGCGCGCGGCAGCTGGATCGCGGGCTGCGTCTGCTCGGCGCTGATGCCCATGTCCTCGAACGGGCGGCGGTACTCGGGCGGCAGCCGCGCGAACTGCTGCGCCAGGGTCGCGCGCGGGACGAACAGCTCCTCGCGGCGGCCGTCGCCGATGTCGCGCTTGAGCACCAGCTCGCCGGAGGCGCGGCTGCGCTCGCGGATCGTGCGCGCGAGCGGCGTCAGCTGCTGGAGCAGCTCGAGCGGCACGATCCGCGGCTCGTCGAGCTCCGAGACCGCCTTGCCGCCGAACGTCAGCTCCACGAGCGAGCGCCGGTTGATCAGATCCTTCAAGAGCGCGTGCGCGCGATCCGCGAGCGCGCGGATCGGCGGCACGTCGTCGGGATCGAGCGGGTTCGAGTCGCCGTCGGCGTCGCCGCCGGTCGTGATCGCGGTCCACGTCGCGCCGGTGTCGGTGAGCGCGAACCGAAGGCCCGGCGACGCGCGGTTCGCGTTCTCCTTGAGCGTCACGATCTGCTCGCGGTGCGTGCGCTCGAACGCGACCATCACGTACTTGGCGAGATCGACCGGCGCCGGCTTCGCCTTGCCGAACACGCCCTTCTTCATCATGTGGACGATCACACCGTCGGACATCTGCTCGACGCGGATCGGCGCGCGGTACGGATCGGGCGCGAGCGCGAACGCCGCCTGGATCCGGCCCGCCGCGGCCACCGCGTCGGCCGCGGGCTCGGCGCCGCGGACGTCCCACGCCATGATCCACGTCGACTTCGGCAGCTGGTGGTCGTTGAAGAACGGCGCCAGCGCCTGCACGACCGCGTCGGCGGACGTCCGCGGCGAGGCCTGCACCTCGGCCGCGCGCACCCGCGCCTCGAGCTGCTGTTTGGCCTCGGTGGCCGCCGACTTCGCGAGCGCGACCATCTTCTGCGCCACCGTGGCCGTGGTGCCGAGCTTCTTGTCCGACGGGAGGTAGGGCCCGAGCGCGGCGACGACCGACTTCTCGAGATCGTCGAGCCGACCGACCTCGCGGTCCGCCTCGCGCCGCGCCTCGCGCGCCCGTTCCCGCCGGCCGTCCAGCTCGGTGAGCGGCAAGAACGCGTTCGTGCACGCCTCGACCGCGGACGTCAGCGTCTCGATGAAGTTCTCGTCGAGCGGGAAGGGGGTCCCATCCCCGTAGCGGTACATGCGCGCGATACTACCACCCCTCGCTCCCGCGCCCGCGCGTCAGTAGCTGCCCATGAGGCCGAGCTGCAGCACCACGCCGTCGATCAGGCTATTTCCGTAGATGAACTGCCGGTCGATGCCCTCGACGTTCATGACCGGGCTGTCGGCGGCGACCACGTCGATCAGCATGACGTCGCCCTTCACGTGGAGCTGGAGCTTGTCGAACAGCCCCCAGACCGGCCGCTCCTCGCCGACCGTGATCAGCGTGAGCTTGCCGCCCAGGGTCGCGTTCCGCACCGGCGACAGCTCGCGGTCACCCGTCCAGTACTCGCCCGCCGAGGACAAGGTCTCGTAGAAGAACGCGTCGCGGAAGAACGTCGCCGCCGACTGCTGGTAGAGGCGGAACTGGAAGCGCAGGACCAGCGGCTTGCCGATGTACTGCGAGTAGCCGATGCCGACGTTGCCGCCGGTCACGCCCCACGTGTCGTTGTAGAAGCGCCCCTCGAAGTGCGCGGCCGCGCTGAGCTTTGGCAGGTAGCGGTTGAGCCGCGCCGTGAGCGACCACCGGGCGCGCGTGTCGGGGATGTGCTCCTGCGGCGTGTTCGGGCCGACCTGCACGCGCCGGTACGGGTTCGACTGGAAGCCCTCGAGGACCTGGCCGAACAGCGCGAGCTGCAGGTTCATCGTCGGCGACAGGTTCTGCGTGAGGCTGACCTGCGCCGTGTCGATCGACAGCCCCTCCCACGTGGTCAGCCGCGCGCCCGTCGCGTCGAGGGTGTCGGCGCCAGCAAAGACCTTGTTCTTCGTGCACTTGTCCGCGCCCGTCAGCGCCCGCGTCTCGAGCGGGGTCGACAGCCCGTTGTCGCGGTTGCACACCAGATCGGAGCCGTGGCTGTAGGCGAGCCCGACCGTCGTGTTGCGGCCCGGCAGATCGATCGAGGCGCTGCCGCCGACCTGGCGCGTCAAGTAGTCGCGCTCCGTGCCGAACGTGCCGGTGAACGAGAGCCGCGAGCGCTTGCCGTGGAAGCCGAGCGTGAGCGTGCCCTCGTTGCGGACGTCGGAGAACTTGGTCGCGCCGGTCGTCGCGTCGACCTGGTACACGGTGGCCGTGGCGCCGGACACGATGTCGGCGACGTAGCCGACGTCGAGCGAGACGAACCGGCCGACGTCGATCCCGAACAGGAGCTGCGGGTGGACGACCGTGAGGCCGCCCTTACCGCCGTCGCGCTTCTCGGCGAACAGCGCCGTCGAGAGCTCGGTGCGGTCGTCCGCCTCCGCGACCGCCGCGGCCGCGCAGAGGGCGCCCGCGACCGCGGCGGTGGCCGCCGCGCTCAGTTGCAGCCGCATCCACCGCCTCCCGCGCCCTTGCCGCCGGCGGCGCCCTCGCGGTTCGTGCGCACGTGCTCGTCGCCGCTCGCCTCGTGCGGATCGTCGTCGAAGATCATGATCTGATCGGCGAGGAACTTCTTCTCCGACGCGCGCACGGCCTGGCGGCCGCACGCCCCAACGAGGAGCACGGCCGCGAGCGCGGCTGCGAGTGCGGCGACGAGTGCGGTGGCGGGCGGTGCGTTGCGCATGGGTCCTTCCGGGTGCGTCAGGAGCGTCAGGAGCGTCAGAAGAAGATCGCCAGCCCGCCCGAGTACTCCTGGCCGTTGTTCGCCTTGTTCTCGTCGAACAGCGACCAGTTGCGGGCGTCGAGTCGCAGCGTGATCTGCTTCTTGAACGTGATCTCGAGCCCGCCGCCCGCGCCCAGCGCCATCAGCGTCTCCTGCTCGTCGACGAAGTTGTCGGCCTTGGGCCGGATGTAGGCGGCGCCGAGGCCGATGCTCACGTACGGGCCGATCACCGCGCCCGGCGCCAGCCGCAGCACGAACCCCAGGCCCGACAGGAAGATGTCCTTCTCCGCGCGCGGCGACAGCCCGCCGAACCCCTCGAGCGCCCAGTACGGATCGATGAGCCACGACGGGCGGAGCAGGAACACGCCCTCCCGATCGAGGATGCCCGCGGAGAACGAGAGGCCCACGTCGGCGTACGGCGACGGGGACGGGCCGAGGAGCGCGCCCTTGATCGCGCGCCCCATCCGCGTGAAGGCGCCCGGGGACTCCGCCGGTCCGACCTCGAACGGGTGCACCTGGTCGCCGAGGATCCAGCCGGAGGTGCCGTCTTCGAGCTCGACCTTGAACCAGTAGTCGCGCGTGCCGCGGGCGAGCACGGTGAACACCTGATCGCGCTGCGCTACGTATACCTCGCGGTAGCCCGGCCCCGGCCCGGAGTGGACCGAGGTCTTCTGTGCGATCACGCGAAGGTACGCCTCGGCCGCGGCACGGCCCTGCGCGCCGGTGAGGGCGATCGCGATCGTGATGACAACGGCGAGGGCGCGCGGGGTCACTTGAACCAATCGAGGAAGAGCTGGATCTCGGGCGCGCTCGCCATGTAGATGTCCATCCCGCCGTGGCCGTCGATCCCCGCGAGGGGCTTGGTCAGGAACTTGCTCATCATCGGCGTCCCGCAATCGAGGTGGACCAGGGTCGCGCGGTAGTTCGCCGGGAAGTCGACTGGCTGGACCTTGTAGCCGAGCAGGTTGCCGGCGCCGAGGACGTGGCAGCCGCCCGCCGATGTGCAGGCGTTCGCCATCCCGTCCCGTACGTACCGCGGCCAGATGACGTCCTGGAAGTAGGTCAGGCCGCCGCGCGGGTTGCACAGCCCGATGTCCTCGGGCGTATCGCCGAGCTCGACCGTCGGGCAGCCGGCGGCCCCCAGGGCGAGCACCACGCAAGATGCGCCCCACGTCGCGGTCCGTGACCGGTGGTTACCCATCCCGATTCCTACGTTACACCCGATCCGCGGCAGGTCGCCACGCTTGCGACCGATCGCCACGGACGGTTAACCTCGCGCGCAGTGTCGACAGGAGCCTCCCGTCCACCGCCGCCGCCTCCGCCCGGCGGCCGGCCAGCGACGGCGCCCGGGATGGCTCCCGCACCACCCACAGCGGCGCCCGCGTCGCCGCCCGCGCGCGCCTCGCCGCCGCCGATCCCCGCGCGGAACCGGAGCCCGATCCGGCTCGATTCGTCCCCGGAGATGGTGGTGCTCCGGAGCGCGCTCGTGGGGCGGGCCGACACGCTCGCCACGCTCGACGACGTGATCACGCGCGCCATCGACTTCCAGGCGCCCCAGCTCGTGACGATCGTCGGCAACCAGGGGACCGGCAAGACGCGGCTCATCAGCGAGCTCGTCGCGCAGGTCGCCGCGAACGAGGCGCGGTCGTGCCGGGTGGTCCACGGCCGGGCGGAGCGCGACGCTTCGCAGCGGCCCGTCCGCATGTCGGCGCTCGCGACGCTGCTCCGCGATCGCTTCGAGCTGACGCCGTACCCCGACGAGGCGTCGCGGCTGCGGTTCTCGCACGAGGTGCGCAGCGTGATGGGCAGCGATCAGGCGCCCGAGTCCCTGTGCTTCCTCGGCTCGTTCGTCGGGTTCGAGTACCCGCCGACGGCGTTCCTGCGCGCCGTCGCCGAGAACCCCAAGCTCTACGCCGAGCTGTCGCGCACCGTGCTGCGCCGCTTCTTCGAGGTCGACGCCGCGAACACGCCGCTCGTGCTCGTGCTTGACGACATGCAGTGGGCCGATCCCGAGACGCTCGAGCTCGTGACCGAGCTGACGGCCGGCCTCGCCGGCTCGCCCGTGGTGCTGATCGTCGCGACGCGGCCCGACATGCTCGTGCGCGCCGCGGGGTGGGGCGAGGGCGGCATCGATCACGAGCGCATCGATCTCCGCAACCTCGAGGGCGACGACGCCGAGCAGATGTTCAAGAACCTGCTCGCGCGCGTCCAGACCATCCCCGCCGACATCGTCGAGGGGGCCGTCGAGATCACCGGCGGCAACCCCGCGTTCCTCGAGCAGCTCGTGCGGCTCTACCTCGATAACGGCTCGATCGACGCCGGCGGGCCGCAGTGGCTGCTCGATCCCGACAAGGCCGCCGACACCGAGCTGCCGATCAGCATCGAGGAGGCGATCGAGGCCCGCATCGCGGCGCTCGGCGTCGAGGAGCGCGAGCTGCTCGAGAAGGCCGCCGTGTTCGGCAACGTGTTCTGGGTGTCCGCGGTGATCGCGATGACGCGGCTCGAGCAGCCCGCGGCGGCGCAGTCACCGAACCCGCTCGAGCTCGAGTGGGGCAACGGCGAGGACGTGCGCCGGCGGATCAGCGATCTGATCTCGATCCTCGCCGATCGGGACTACCTCCTGCCGCTCGAGGCCGACGACTCGAGCATCCCCGGCGAGGCCGAGGTGGTGTTCAAGCACAACCTCGAGCGCGAGCTCATCAGCCGCTCGACCGCGACCGTGCGGCTCGCGCGCTACTACCTCATGGCCGCGCAGTGGCTCGAGGCCAAGACCGTGCAGCGCAGCGACGAGCAGCTCGAGTTCCTGGCCGGGCTCTACGAGCGCGGCGGCGACGCGCGGCGCGCGGCGCGCTGCTACCTGCAGGGCGGCGATCGCGCGCGCGCCCGCTACGCGCCCGAGGAGGCCCGCGCGCTGTACGAGAAGGGCCTGCAGATGATCGGCGACGGCGACGCGCCGGCGCGGATGGAGGCGCTGCACAACCTCGGCGACGTCCTCGAGCAGATCGGGCGCTCCGAGGAGGCCATGAAGTGCTTCGTCGAGATGCTCGGCCTCGCGTGGCGCTACGACAACCTCGCGAAGGCCGGCGCCGCGTACAGCCGGCTCGCGCGCGGCCAGCGCCGGCTCGGCCGCTACGACGTCGCGATGGAGCACCTGCGGCGCGCGAACGATCTGTTCGAGCGCTCGCGCGACGACCGCGGCATCGCGTCGACGCTCGACGAGATCGGCCGCGTCCACTGGCTGCGCGGCGCGTACAGCCAGGCGCTCGACTTCCACCGCCAGGCGCTGACGATCCGGCGCGCGCTCGGCGATCGCCGCTCGATCGCCTTGTCGTTCGCCAACATCGGCCGCGTCCACCACGACACCGGCAACTTCAAGGCGGCGATCAGCCAGTTCCGCGAGGCGCTCGATCTGCGGCGCGACATCGGCGATCTCGTCGGCGTCGTGCAGTCCCTGTGCGACCTCGGCGGCGTGCACGCCGAGGACGGCAACCACGAGGTCGCGCTCGAGCTGCTCGGCGAGGCGCGCACGATGGCGAACGAGATCGGCGACAAGCTCGCGCTCGCCGACGTGCTGTCGCGCACCGGCGAGGTGGAGGCGGCGATGGGCCGGGGCTTCGAGGCCGTGCGGAACCTCTCCGAGGCCAAGGGGCTCGCGTCGGGCCTGGGCGATCGGGTCGCGCTCGCCGTCACGCACCAGCGGCTCGCGCAGGTGCAGCTCCAGCTCGGTAACCTCGAGTCGGCCGACGTCGAGGCGCACGCCGCCGTCGCCGTGAGCGAGGCCGTCGGCCTGCGCGCGCACATCGGCTGCGGCTACCGCGTCAAGGCCGAGGTCGCGGCCGCGCTCGGCAACGCGGCCGGCGCCGAGGAGGACTTCCGGCGCGCGATCGATATCCTGGCCGCCGTCAAGCACGAGGTCGAGCTGGCGCGCGCGTTCCAGGGCCTGGCCGGCCTCAAGGAGGCCACCGGCCAGGTCGCCGAGGCGCAGAAGCTGCGCGGGCGCGCCGTCGACATCTTCGCGCGCCTGCGCGGCGCGGCCGCGACGGAGTAGGGGAGCCGGAGATGACCGAGGCCGAAGCGCTCGCGCGGCTCGAGGCGGCCGTTCCGCAGAACGTCCGCGACGTCTGCACGCGCCTCGCCGAGGCCGGCCACGAGGCCGTCACCGTCGGCGGCGCCGTGCGCGACGCGCTGCTCGGCCGGTCGCCCGGCGACTGGGACGTCGCGACGAGCGCGCACCCTGAGCAGGTGCTCGCGCTGTTCCCGCGGACGATCCCGACCGGGATCAAGCACGGCACCGTCACGATCGTGACCGGCCGCGGGGCCAGCTCGCACGTCGAGGTCACGACGTTCCGCGGCGAGGGCGCGTACACCGACGCGCGGCGGCCCGATCACGTCACGTTCGGCGTGCCGCTCGTCGAGGATCTGGCGCGGCGCGATCTGCGCGTCAACGCGATGGCCTACGATCCGGCCGGCCGCCGGCTGATCGATCCGTTCGGGGGGCAGCGCGACATCGCCGAGCGCATGCTGCGCGCCGTGGGGCCCACCGGGAACGTCTACGAGGACGCGGTGGCGCGGTTCACCGAGGACGGCCTGCGCGTGATGCGCGCGGTGCGGTTCGCGGCCGTGCTCGAGTTCGCGCTCGATCCGGACACCGAGCGCGGCATCGGGCCGGCGCTGCCGTCGCTCGCGAAGGTGAGCAGGGAGCGCGTCAGCGACGAGCTGCGCAAGATCCTGGCAAGCCGCCGCCCGTCGCTCGCGCTGATCCCGGCCGAGCGCAGCGGCATCCTCGGCGTGATCCTGCCAGAGCTCGACGCCGGCTGGCAGACCTGGCTCCGCTGGCGGGGCGATCGCGCCAGCGCCGTGGCGCACTGCTTCGCGCGCGTCGACGCGGCGCCTCCCGCGGCGCGGCTCGGCGCGCTGCTCGCGGAGCTCGCGCAACCCGACGAGGCGGCGGTCCGCCTCGATCGCGCGGCCGCCAAGCAGGCGCAGGACGTCTTGCGCCGGCTCAAGTTCTCGAACGAGGAGCTCGCCGGGGCGGCCGTGCTCGCTGGCGTCGGCGGCGCCTGCTGCGTCCCCGCCTGGACCGACGGCCAGCTCCGCCGCCTGCTCGTCGACGTGACGCGCCCCCACGCCGCCGCCGCCGTCGGCCTGTGGCGCGCCGACGGGGCCGCGCAGCTCGCCGACCGGGCCGCCGCGATCCTCGAGCGCGGCGACCCGCTGTCCACGGCCGAGCTCGCCGTCACCGGCAAGGACCTGATGGCCGCCCTCGAGATGGCCCCCGGCCCGGCGCTCGGCCGCCTGCTCCAGGCCCTCTTCAACCAGGTCCTCGACGACCCGGCGCTCAACACGCGCGAGCGCCTGCTCGCGAAGGCCCAGGAGCTCGAGCTCTCGATCGGCCGCGACGCCCCGCCGCTCCCGGACGGCTGACCGCCGTCGCTCGCCTCGCGGCTGCGGGCCTCGGCCTGCGTGCACACGCTTAGCGAAGCTTGCGCTGAGGTCGAAGGATCAGCTCTTCGAGTTGTGCAACCAACGCAGGCAGCGATCTCCCTCTCCACTCAGCCACCGGCTGCCCCCAGTTTCGATCTCGAATCAGTCTGAGGTGAAATGACCCTGATGGCTCCGACTCTTGGTACCAGCCTACATCGATGACGAGATTCCTGTTTTGATCGTGAAGTTGCAAGAGGCTCTCCTCGAAGAGCTTCCAGCGTTCATCGGTTGGGTCTAGAGTTTCAGGGTCAAGCTCGAGGAGTTCGTGTAATGTGACTGTCCATCCCGAGGTGATGCGGAGTGGTTGCCGTGACACCGAGTTGCTCATGGGTTTGCCTCAGAATTGGTCTCTCGGATGGCCATGGAACACGTTTCCAGAGGTAATTTCTGCACGGATGGAAGTAACGCGCCGCCCCTTAAAGTATCCCACCGGGTAGCCAAAGTCATATTTGACGTGCACGGTCGACCCCCTGTCGGAGGGCTCACCTCGAATGACTTCACCGTTTTGGAGGGCTTCGCGTTCCAGTGCGCCGTTGTTGACACTTGGCAAGTATTGGGCGTCACCGTTACGGCTGATTTGCTTGGCGTCCTCTTCGGTACGCGCCTGAAGGTGCTTTCTTCCATGATCTGAATAACTCGCAGTTTGAAGGCGAGTTCTCCAGGCCTTGCGCTTGTAATAGCCACCATGCGCGATGTCGTCGTGGCGTCGATCTGATTCTCGAGAGAAGTCCCATCGACCGAGCGGAGAGCTCGGATTGATGTGACCCTCGAAAGTAACTTCACTGCCTGCATGGGCGACGGTTACTTTTGTTACTCCTGTCTGCTCAGCGATCGCGCGTCCAAGATCAGCAAGGGTGTTGGCTCGTACCAGGCCGCCTTCGTCGAGAGGTGACAAGGTGAGCTGGCCGCTGGCCTCGTCGAAGCGAGCGGCCGGATGCTGGGCCAGCAGATCGTTGGTTGCTCGAGCTGGATCAGCTCCGGAGCGTTGGTAAATGACCGTGCCGGAGGGAGCTGCCCATAGTGCATCTGCCAGCTCATGAGAGATATTGGTGTCCAGGCTTGCTGGGCGCGGCTCTACGATGGACTTGGGGACCCTCTGGGACGTTTGACCTTCTGGAGGAATGCCGTTGGAGCCTTGCTGGTTGCCGCCGCGAATGGACTGCATGAGGGCGCGGGCGCGGTCGGCGATGAAGCCGATGACGCGGTCGAGGATGGCCTCGACGCGGCCCTGCAGGCCGAGGATGAGGTTGCGGATCGCCTCGGGGATGCCGCCCAGGCCGAGGTAGTCGGCCAGGAAGTCGATCACCGGCACCATCAGGCGGACCAGCGACTGCTCGACGAGGTTCGCGACGCCGGAGGTGTCGCCGGCGAGGATCGCCGCGGCGCCGTTCACGATCGACTCGATCAGCGTGAAGATGCGGGCCGCGTTGTTGATGATCCAGTTGACCACCCGGTAGATGGCCTCGATCGCCTGCAGGATCGCGCCGGCCGGGTTCAGCATCATCAGGATGCGCGTGCTGACCTGCGTGATGATCGCCTGCGTCACGTAGTCGAGCGCGGTCTGCAGCAGCATCTCGACGATGACGTTCGGATCGAGCTGCTCGACGAACATGTCGATCAGGCCCTGCGGCCCGCGCTCGATCAGGGTCGAGATGACCTGGTAGGCCTTGTCGAGGAGATCCGCGTTCTGCTGGCCGATGTGGCGCGCCAGGATCGTGCGGATCCGCTCCCACGAGATGCCGAGGACGTCGAGGACGAGGCCCAGGATGCTGCGCGGCGAGAAGTCCGGCGGGATCCTGACGCCCGCCTCGCCGATCCGCGAGAACAGCCACTGGAACAGCGCGCGGCCGATGTGGCCGGGGAAGTTGTCGAAGAACTGCTGGAAGCCCTGGCCCACGCCCGCCATCAGCGTGTTCGCGAAGCCCATCGGGTTCTCGGCGATGCCGCTGATGACGTTCGGGAGCCGGTCGACGAGCGCCCAGAAGTTCGCCTGCGGGATGCCGACGAGGCTGAGCAGGCCGTTCACGATGGCGCGGAACGGATCGCGGATGAACGCCTCGATCGCGGCGGTGATCCGGCCGAGCAGGCCGCCCGCGGCGACGCGCAGCTCGTGGACGCGCGTGCGGACCTCCTGGACCGCCGTGTTCGCGCGATCGACGAGGTCGCGGTTCAGGCTCGCCTGCGTGTCGGTGACCTGCGTGTCGAGCGCGTCGAGCTGCTCGCCGAGGCGCGTCGCCTCGCCCTGCGCCCACGCCTGCAGCTCCGCGGGCAGGCTCTGCACGATCGCGTCGATGTCGCGGCGCGCCTGCTGGATCAGCGACTGGCAGCTCAGGATGACGGCGTTGACGTCGCGCGAGATGTCGCGGATGAGCGTGGTCGCGCCGTCGGCGAACGTGGCCTCGGCGCGGTCGTACTCCTCGACGACCCAGTCGGGGAGGCCGAGGACGGCGTCGTGGCCGCGGTTCCAGATGGAGCCGAGCTCGTCCCGCGGGTCCAATATGTTGCCGTCGGCCTGGTAGCGCTCCTCGATCCGCGACTTGACGCTGGCGAGGCTCGTCTCGAACGCCGTCGACAGCGTGTCGATGCCGGCCTCCCACCGCGCGAGCGCGGTCTGGCTGAGCGGCTGGAGCAGGCCGTCGACGGAGGTCTGCGTGCGCTGGAAGACGGCCTGCATCTGCGCGCCGGCCTGCGCTCGCTTCTCCTCCTCGGTGCCGGTGACCTGCGTGCTGTGCTGGCCCACGCCGTGCACGGTGCCGCTGCGCGCCTGCTGCAGCTGCTGCGCGGCGGAAGCCTGCAGCGTCCGCATGTCGAGCCGGGCCTGGTCGACCGCGGCGGCCTGCTCGGCGAGCACCTTCTGCGGATCGGCCCCTGCCATCTGCTGCAGCTCGCCGAGGCCGCCGCGGGCCTCGGCGATCGGGCCGTCCTGCACGAGCTGCGCGGGCTCGGTCGTCATGCCGGCGCCCTCGATGCGCTGCTCCTGCGCGGCGACGTCTCGATCGAGCGAGACGTCGCTCGGAGCCAGCGCGTCGGGCGCTGCGGCGCCAGCGTCGACCGCCGGGGTCGCGACCTGATCGGGCGGTAGCTGGGCGGGCACGGGCTGCCGGCTGGGCTGGCCCTGTGGCTGGCCCTGCATGTCGGCGTAACCGTCGCGCACCGAGCCGGCGCGCGACTCGACGTCGGCGCTCATCTGCGTGCCGGCTTCCTGCGCCATCTCGCGCGGCTTGGCGTCGACGAGGCTCTTCTCGTCGGGCGGGCGCTTCGCGCGGATGACCTCGCGGATGCGCTCGCACGCGGCCTCGATCTCGGGGCTGGGCGGCGGCCGGGTGTCGATATCGGCGACGACCTCGGCCCCGGCGCGTGCGTCCTGCTCGGCCTGGGGCTCCTGGACGGCGCCGCGCGCCTGCGCGGTGGTCTGCTCGGCGGTCGGCAGCGTGGTGGTGGCGGTGGCCGCGGTCTGGTTCTGGGCGCCGACGTTGTCGAGGCGCCCCTGCGCGGCGGGCGTGAGCGCGGCGGGCGCCTCGGGGACGAGGACGCCCTCGATGCCGGCCGCGCCTGCGCCGGCGGCGCGCGCACCGGCGGCGCCGCCGGCCGCAGCCGCAGAAGCGGCGGGGCCTGCGCCGGCGCCGCCTGCGCGGGCGCGGGGGGCGCCGCCTGCGGCGGAGGGCGCCGATCCGGCGCCGGAAGCGGCGGGGCCTGCTGCGCCGACGGAGCCGGCGCCGCCGGGGCCAGCGCCGCCGGCAGGGCCCGCGCCGCGGGCGGCCGCGGGGCCAGCGCCAGCGCCCGCGCCGCGGCCCCCGCCGGTGGCGGCGGCAGGGCCAGCACCGCCGGTGGCGGCGGCAGGGCCCGCGCCACCGGTGGCGGCGGCAGGGCCCGCGCCGCGGCCGCCTGGACCAGCCGCCGTGGCGCCGCTGGCTGCTCCAGCGCCGACGGCGGGGTCCGAGCCGGATGCCCCTTGCTGAGGGCTCAGTCCGGCCGCGCCGGGGCGAGCGGTGGGGCTGCCGGGCTCGTCGTTCGGGCGCTCGGCTGTGGGAGAGCCCGGGCGCTCAGTGGGGTCGCCGCTGCCGGCCGGTGCTGGTGGTGCACCGCCGGGGCGGTCGGCGAGGGCGCCGGGGGCTCCGGCGCCAGGGGCGCTTGCGCCGGGAGCTCCGGCGAGCGCGGATGCCGCGCCGAGGCCGCCCTCGAGCGCCGCGGATGCGCCGAGGCCGCCCTCGAGCGCCGCAGATGCGCCGAGGCCGCCTTCGAGCGCCGCGGGTGCGCCGAGGCCGGCGCCGAGCGCCGCGGGTGCGCCGAGGCCGGCGCCGAGCGCCGCGGGTGCGCCGAGGCCGGCGTCGAGCGCCGCGGGTGCGCCGATACCAGCGCCGAGCGCCGCAGGTGCACCGAGGCCGGCGCCGATCGCCGCGGATGCGCCGGGCACGCCGCCGCGGCCTGGCCGATCCGAGAACCCGAGCGGCAACTCCGACGACGCTTGAGCGCGCGCGGCCGCTGCTCCGCCGGCCTGCGCGTCTCGCGAGGCTCGCCGTGCACCAGCGTCGCGCAGATCGATGCGCGGCAGCTCGCCGGAGCCTCCCTCGCCGCCGGCTCGCTCACCGCCGGGCTCGCTGGAGCCTCCCTCGCCGCTACTGCCGCGATCGCCGCTGGCCGCCCCCTGGCCAGACGCGGCCGAGCCGTTCCTGCGCGACTTCGCCCCGGTGGCAGCCGGCTCCGCAGCCGGCAGCGCTTCGGTCAGCGTCCGCCGCCCCGGCGTGGAGGGCTGCTGCGTGGACGACGATCCTTGGCCGGACCCGGGCCCGTCCTGCTTCGTCCGCGTGCTGCGGCCGGGCGGCCTCGGCGGCTGGCCGGAGCGCCGATCCTCGAGCCATCCCAGGTAGAGCTCCTCGGCCTGCCGCGGATCGGAGTCCGTCTTGTTCACGGCCATCCGATAGAGCGCGCGTGCTTCGTTGGCAGGGATCCCTTGTGCGACGGCTGGCGCCTGCCAGTCGAACGCCTCGTCCCCACCGCGACCCTCTTGAAGCTCCGCTCCCATCGCACCCTCCCTGCCTGGCACCGGCAGCTAACTGGCAGCCGTTGTACGTGCAAGGCGGGCGCCGCTTCTCCTTCGAACGCCAAAAAACATATGAGCTGCAGCAATTTGCGGCAGCGGCGGCCCCAACCGGCCGGCCCAGTCGGGCGCGGCTCAGGCCAGCTCGGCGTAGGCGTCGACGACGAGCGTGCGGGCACCGTGACGGTCGCGTCAGCCTGCTTCGGCGAGCAGGGGCAGGCGCTCGACGTACGTGCGGAGCGCCGCGAGTCGTGGCGGATCGCGAGTGTCCTGCGGCCACGTCGCCATCGCGCGCTGGACGATGTCGCGAACGACCCGCGTGACACGATCGCCGGGGACTCCTACCTTCTCGGCGAGCCGCTCGAAGTGCCGGAGCCGGATCTGCTCGAAGCGGTTCTCGCCCGATAGCTTCAGGCCAAGCGTCTGGTCGTTGAGGTACGTCACCGTCGCGACCAAGTCATAGGCGGGCGAGAGCCGGGCGTGCACGCCGTCTGGGTAGGTCAGCGACCAGTTCTTGAGGTGCGCGTCGCCGTTACCGATCAGCACGTTGAACACCGTGCGCCGGATGACCTCGTCGAAGTCATCCTCGCCCGCGACCGCGCGCACGATCCGCGCGATGCTCGTGTGGCTGAGGACGCCGTAGCGCTGGGAGGCCCGCACGTTCGTGACCTGGGCGAAGTCCTCCTGGTGGATCCGGCCGCCCGCCTCGGGGCGATCGAAGCGGCGCGAGAGGAACACGTGGCGATCCGGCGCGAGCTGGATCGGCAGCCGGTCAATGTCCCCGACGGTGACGAGCGCGACGTCGGGGATCGCGATGCCGGCGCGGCCGGCCCACTGCACCATCTCGTACTCGTGCTCGGGGACGTTCGCGTAGGTCTCACTCGGCAGCTTCGCGATCCAGTTGCCGCCTCGGCCGTCGATGGGGAGCGTCGGCCCCCGTCCCGATGCCTGATAGAGCACCGAGAACTTGAGCTGCATGCCTGCGAGCGAGAACCGCAATGCGCCAGGCTCGTCTTTGGCTGGCTCGGCCGCGCCAGGGCCGTCCTCGGGATCGCCGGACGCGTCGCCCGGTTCGCCGGCCGGGTCGTCGACCCGGCGCACGACGACGGCGCCGGGCAGATCTTCACCGAGGACAGAGATCAGGTGCGCCTCGCGGTCGCGGTGGAGGCCGGCGCGCCGCGCGATGAGCTCTCGCAGCCCGCCCTCGGGGAGCAGATTCGAGAAGAACGGCGGCAGGTGGGTCTGGCTGCGGTGGACCTCGTCGAGGTGATCTTCGAAGTACTGGCCGAGCACCGGCCGATCCGCGGCCGTGAGGTACTCCGGCAGGAACGTGAACTCCGTGCGGCCGTCGCGCTGGCTGCGGATGATGCCGACGTTTCGCGTCCCGAGGAGGACCCGCAGCTCCACGTCAGTCCTCCTCGTCGATCAACGCCGCGATGGACGGTCGATCCGAGTGGTTCCACTCCGCGTGGCGGTCGATGAGGCGCGTAGTCAGCGCTTCAATCTCATCTCGGCGAATCTCCACGAACCGGAGACCATCGTTTGCTTGCAGTGCTCGTACCGCCTCGGCGGAAATCGCGTGGCTGGCGAGCACGTGAGTCGAGTTGATCGAGCTCGGCGGCTGCGGGATCGCAGTCATCAGCATTGGCAGCATCGACACGTCCCCGACGGCGGGGTGAAGGAGCCGATTGCCGACTGACGAGAATGCCCTGCCCTGATCCCGAAAGCCTATCGCGGACGGATACGCTGTCACGATCTGGAGCGCTATGTCGTCACGCGACTCGAGCAAGCCCGTCACGTCCAGCGGCGCTCCGGAACGGAGGTCGTGAGGACGCAGCTCGATGAGCGCGATCACGGATAGCCTGGAGCGCGCACTCTTGAGGTTGAAGGACGGTGTCATCGCCGGCTCTTCCGGCCGCTGCGCAGGGACGGTCACGAGGACTCCGCGGGCGGCCTCTTCGTCGCTCCGGCCCTCGTGTACTGCCTCGAGCGCCGCGCGCGCCTCTCTTGCGCGCTGCTGTGCCGCGTGCACGGTGGGCTGTTGTTCTCCGCCGGTCGCCGCGTCCCTCCACAGCCAGCGTGTCAGTAACCTGCGAGCGCGCGCGGAAGGGGTCGGGAATCGATTGAAGTACGCGCTCAGGACGACCATGACGTCCTGGTACGGCAGCAGGCGGAGGTGCGGGATCCCTGCGTCTTGCGCCAGGAAGCCGAACACGCGATCCAGCGCGCGAGAGATCCGCTCGACAGCGGCAGGGATGTCCAGCCCCTCCAGCTGGCGCTGCGGCTCATCGGTGGGCGCCTTCCGCTCGATCGCGAGCAGGCCGCGTCGAGCCCATGCTTCGTCGAGCTCGCCGAGCGACCGGGCGCGGAGGTGCTCGACCACCTCCTTCAGGTCGAGCGGTTGAGCGTCCGGAGCGCGGAGGGCGCCGAACACCTCACTGGCCTCCAGCGCCTTGCCGGTGGAGCTCATGCGCAAGAAGATCTCGCGAACCACGGCTTCATCTTCAGTGTGGACCACCTGCGCGGGTAGCTCGTACTCGCGGAGCGCCTTGCCGACGCGGAACGCGAGCCGCACCTGCTCGGGTGCCAGCGAGGTGCGGTGGTCGTCGACCCACGCCAGCAGCTCCTCGGAGTCGGCCACGCGGTTCAACGGCAGGTGGGTCGTTGGCTCGCCGCCTCGCCGCGGCGGGACGACGGTGCCGGTCTCCAGGTCGAAGCAGAGATCGAACTGCTTCCCCCGGCCGCCTCCAGGGAGCAGCGTCGAGACCAGCGAGACGATGCGCTGCTGCCCATCGACCACGAACCACGCGTTGGTCTGCTCGCTGACGTCGAACACGAGGTCGCCGAGGGTCACCCGGCCGGCAGGCGCGAACTTCGACCAGAGGAGGAGCGATCCGATCGGATAGCCGCGCCAGATGCTATCGATCAGCTTCTGGACGTCCTCGCGCTCCCATTTGAATCCGCGCTGGAAGGTCGGTACGCGGATGCGCCCCGTGCGCGCGTGCGCGATCAGCTCCTCGACGCGGAACACTCGCGTCTCGGGCCGGATCTGCGTCGATATCGGGGCCGCCACCATCGGCGTCACTGTACCCCTGCTCAGGCCAGCTCGGCGTAGGCATCGACGACGAGCGTGCGGGCGCCGCGGCCGCCGACCACGACGCGCGTCAGCTCGATGGCGGCGAGCCGCGCGTCGAGATCGACGACCAGGTGCGAGGCGCGGCGCAAAAGGTTCGCGAGGCCGCTGCGATCGGGCTCGGGCTCGCCGGCGCGCGAGGCCACGACCTGCGCCGCGAGCGCCTGGGCGTCGGTCAGGCGCAGCGGCGCCGGGGCCGCCGCGAGCGGCGCGCCGCCGGGCGCGTCGAGGAGCACGGTCCAGCCGAGCGCGGGCAGGCGGCGCAGCGAGACGGCGAGATCGCGGCCGGCCGGCGGCGTCTCGCGCACGATGACGGCGGAGCCCTCGGCGGGGCGGCCCGCGGCGGCGAGCACGGTCGCGAACGCCTTGCGAACGAGCGCGTCGCTCGAGATGCCGCGCTCGACGGGGCAGCCGGCGGGCTCCGTCGGCAGATCGTGCCCCCACGGCTTCAGCTCGACGGGGTAGCCGGCGCGCCGCGCGAGCTTGACGGCCGCGGACGGCGTCATCGCCACGGCCTGGCGCGTGATCGGCACGCCGTACGCCGAGAGCAGCACCTTCGTCTCGTGATCGCCGAGCCGCGGCTCCGAGCCGAGCTTGTCGAGCTGGCGGCGCAGGCGATCGGCGTCGATCTCGAGCTCGGCGGACGCGGCGCGCGGGGCAGGGCCGATCCCGACGGCCGTGCGCTCGGCGGCGCGGCCGAGGATCGCGACGGCGCCGAGCGCCGCGCGGGCGCCGTACAGCGCGAGCGAGTCGCCCGCGAGCTCGGCGCGCGCGGCGACCGGGACGTGCAAGCCGGGGAGCTGGCGCGGCGGCGCGCCGAGCGCCGGATCGAAGAGCACCGCGTCGGTGGGATCGGCCGGATCGTCGAGCGAGGCGAGCGGCGAGCGCGCGCCCGCGAGCTCGGCCTCGGCGGCGACGGCGGCGGCCTGCGCCTCGAGCCACGAGCCGGGCGGCGCGATGATCGCCGCGCGCGGCCCGGCCGGCAGGCCGAACCGCACGAGCAGCACGGCAGCCTCGAGCCACGCGTCGACGTCGTGGAAGAGCGCGGCGCCGTGCGCGCGCAGGTAGGCGAGGGCGGCGGCGCGCTCGATGGCGGCCCGGCCGGTCCCGCGCGGCGGCGGCGCGAGCAGGCACACGGGGCGGCCGGCGGCGGCGGCGTGCGCGCAGGCGGCGGCGAGCTCGGCGGCGGCGGCGGCCCCGGGCGTCGCGTCGAGCGCCCACGCGAGGACGTCGTCGCCAGCGTCGGTGGCGGAGGCGGGCGCGGGCGCGGCGCGCGCGTCGATGCCGCGGGCGCGCAGCGCGGCGAGCGCCGTGGCGCCCAGGCTCGCGGGCGCGATGACCTGCACGCGCGGCGCGGCGGCGGAGACCGTGCGCGGCTGCGCCATCACGTCCCCTGCGTGGTCGGCCGCCGTCGCCCGCCGAGGCGCGGCACGACGTGGACGCCGAGGTACTCGGCGACGCGCTCGACGGTGCGGCGCTGCGGCTGGCTGCCGCGCGGCGGCAGCGCGCGGTGGCCGAGCACGGCCGGATCGAGGCCGAGCGCCGGCAGCTCGAGGCGCTTCATCGAGGCGGACGGCGCGGGCGTCGGGTAGTCCTCGAGCGCCGGGCCGGCGATCCGCAGGCCGATCACGGCGAGGCCGCGCACGCGGCAGGTCTGGAGCTCTGCGCCGGCGACGCGGGTCGCGCGGAGGCTCGTGCCGTCGGTGGCGATCGCCACGACGTGCGTGAGCTGCGCCGCGTCGACCAGCTCGGCGATCGCGGCGACCTCGGGGAAGCGCTCGGGCCGGCTCGCCTCGTCGACGAGGATCGTCGTCGCGGCGAGGTGGCGCGCGACGGCGGCCATCACCTGCGCCCAGCCGAGGTAGTCGAGCGCGAGATCGGTCGGCACGCCGGTGCTCGCGAGGCCGGCGCGCGTCGCGCGGTCGGCGGCGAGATCGAGCCACGCCTGATCGCCGGCGGCGACGGCGGTCGCGGCGCCGAGCTTGCCGGCAGCGGCGAGCGTGCCGTCGAGCCAGCGGATCGTGCGCGCGGGCGCCGCGGTGCCGAGCCAGACGGCGATGGACGTGGTCATGGTTGGCCTCGCTGGCCTCGTTGTTGGCCTCGCTGGTCTCTCCGGACCGGCTCGGTCATGGGTCCGTCGCCTCCAGCGCGCGGACGAGCTGCTCGAGGCTCGTGCCCGCGGCCCCCGTGAGCGCGCCGTCCACGCCCTTGCCGCCGCTCGTCCCGACGCGCACGAGCGCCGCGGCGCCGGCCAGATCGAGCGCCGGGACGCCGACCGCCACGCACAGCTCCGGCGCGAGCGGCGCGCCGCGCTCGAGGACGGCGCTCGGCGGGACCGCGCCCGCCTTGGCCGCCCCGGCGCTGCCGACGATCTGCGCGCCGAGCACGCGCGCGAGCTGCACCGCGCCGCGCACGGTCTCGGCGTCATCGGCCACATCGTCGCCGATCGCGACGATCACCGCGCCGGTCTGCGCGAGCTCCGCGGGCGCCGTGCCGGCGACCTCGATCCGCCGATCGGCGCCGCCGGCGGCCGTCAGCACGACCAGATCGACATCGTCATCGCCGCGCCCGGGGAGCACGCGCGCCGCGCCGACCAGGACGACCGCGGCGCCGCCGTCGGCGGCGCGCACGTGGCCGCCGTCGCGGTCGCGCAGCTCGACGTGATCGCCGGCCGTCGCGCGCGCGCGCATGAGCAGCCGCGCGCCGATCCGCGCCGCCGTGCGCGGCCCGAGCTCGCGGGCGCTCGGCGCGTCGGCGCCGAACAGCACGAGCCGCGGCCGCAGGTAATCGATCACCACCTGCCACGCGTTGCCGACGGAGGCCCACAGCGGCGCGGGCGGCGCGTCGGTCACCGCGACCACGACCTTGTCGGCGCCGGCACGGCCGAGCGCGATCTGGAGCGCGGCGATCCCCGGGATCCGGGCGCCCGAGGTGACGCGCGCCGTCGAGTCGGGCGACGCGCGCCCCAGCGACGGATCGTGCGCGGAGAGCGCGGCGTACAGCGTCGCGCCCCACGACGAGGCCACGGAGCGGCCCGCCGCGAGCGCCGTCATCGACGAGGGATGGGGCCGGTCGCCGTCGCAATCGATGTGGACCAGCACCGCTCCCACGCTGGCGAGACGCTAACGCCTGGTGCTCAGCGGGTCAACAATTGCTCTCATTCCCGCAGCTTGCAGGGCCGCGCGCGGCGGCATCGGCCGCCGTGCGCCTCGAGCTCCCAGCCGTGGCGCGCGCAGACGAGGCGCTCACCCTCGACGAACCCGTCGGAGATCCGCCCGCCATCGTGCGGACATACGTCATCGACGACGACCAGCCGGCCGCTGCCGAGCCGGGCGATCGCGACCTCGCGCGCGCCGTCCCGCGCCCGCAGGAGCGCCCCCGCCGGGACGGCCGGGAGGTCCAGGTCCGCCAGCGCCGGCAACGGCTCGGCCGGCGCGTCCGGGTCGTACCCGAGCTCGTCGATCAGCAGCGCGGTGACCGGACCCATGCGCGCCAGGGTAGGCGCGGGGTCTGACACTTTAAGCTGCGCTCTCCGCGCGCGTGCCGCGCGCTCAGCCTCGCGCGCGTGGCCGCGCGCTCGGCCCGCGCAGCGTGCGGGGCTACGCCGCGTCGCAGCGCGCGCAGCGCGCGCAGCCCGCTCAGCCTCGCGCGGCCTGGCGCAGGCAGTGATCTGCCAGGACGAGCGCGAACATCGCCTCCACGATCGGCACGGCCCGCGGCAGCACGCAGGGATCGTGGCGCCCCCGCGGCGCGAGCACCGCCGGCTCGCCGTCGGGATCGACCGTCTCCTGCGGGCGCATGATCGTGGCCGTCGGCTTGAAAGCGATCCGGAGCGTGATCGGCTCTCCGTTGGAGATCCCGCCCTGGATGCCGCCGGAGCGGTTCGTGCGCGTGCCGATCGTCCCGTCGGGGCGGCGGTAGAAGAGATCGTTGTGCTCGCTGCCGGTCATGCGCGTGCCGGCGAAGCCCGCGCCGCTCTCGACGCCCTTCACGGCCGGGATGCTCATCATCGCCTTCGCGAGCTCCGCCTCGAGCTTGTCGAACACCGGCTCGCCCCAGCCCGCGGGCACGCCGCGCGCGACGGCGCGCACCACGCCGCCGACCGAGTCGCCGTCCTTGCGCGCGCGCTCGATGCGCTCGATCATCGCCGCCGCCGCCGCGCTGTCCGGACACCGGACGTCGTTGCCGTCGACGTCGGCGCGCGTGATCGCCGCGTCGTCGACCGCGGCGGCGATCCCGCACACCTCGTCGACCCACGCGACGATCGAGACGCCGCGCCGCGCGAGCAGCTGCTGGGCCACCGCCCCCGCGGCGACCCGCCCGGCCGTCTCTCGCGCGCTCGCGCGGCCGCCGCCCGCGATGGCGCGGATGCCGTACTTGGCGTCGTACGTGTAATCGGCGTGGCTGGGCCGGTACGCCCGTGCGATCTCTTCGTAGTCCTTGCCGCGCGCGTCCTCGTTGCGGATCAGCATCGCGATCGGCGTCCCGAGCGTCACCCCGCCCAGGACCCCCGACAGGATCTCGACTCGATCCGCCTCCTTGCGCTGGCTGACGAGCCGGCTCTGGCCCGGCCGGCGGCGGTCGAGCTCGGCCTGGATCGCGCCCTCGTCGAGCGGCAGGCGCGGCGGGCAGCCATCGATCACGACGCCGAGGCCCGGCCCGTGAGACTCGCCGAACGTCGTCACGCGGAAGAGCACGCCGAGAGTGCTGCTCACGCGGCGGAGTGTACGCTCTGGATATGAAGTTGAGGACGCTCCAGCCCCCTCGCTTACGTTCCTTCTCGCTGCTCCCGTCCTTCCTCGCGCTCCTCCTCCCGCTCCTCCTCCCGCAGGCGCTCGCCGGCTGCGCCTCCCCGGCGGGGCCCTCCACACAGCCGCCGATGGTGAGCGAGACGCCGCCGATGACGAAAGATCCCGGCGCGGTGCGGGATGAAAAGCCGCTGCAGCCGGCGCCCCCGGTCAAGCCAGGGGGGCAGGGGCACGATCACGGCTCGTCCGGCGACGGCAACACAGGCGGCCAGGCGGTCGGCCGGCCGGCGGGCGCGAGCTGCATCGTCGGGCCCGAGTGCGCGTCGGGCGTCTGCGAAGGCGAGGGCTGCACCTCGGATCGGCCCGGCACGTGCGCCCCGACCACCCGGCCATGCACGCGGGATCTCCGCCAGTATTGCGGCTGCGACGGCAAGACGTTCGGCGCCTCGGGCACTTGCCCGGGCAGACGCTTTGCGTCACGGGCGCCCTGCGGCTCCTGATGTGTTACCCTCGCCCGGCTGATGGTCGACCCAGATCGCCGGCCTACTGCCCAGGAGATCGAGGAGCTGATCGATCTCGTGCGGCGCGATCCTGCATCGCCCGCATTCATCGACCTTGGTGAGGCCTACCTGGCCCTCGGCCGACCGAAAGACGCGGTCGGTGTCGGCAATGTCGGCCTGCAACACGCGCCCGACAGCCTCGAGGGACGTGTCATGGTCGCGCGCGCTCACGCCGCCCTCCACCAGTGGAAGGAGTCGCAGGGCGAGCTGCTCCGGGTCGTGAAGGTCGATCGCTCGAACCGCGTCGGGTTCGCGCTGCTCGGCGAGGTGCTGATGCGCCGCAACGACTACGAGCGCGCGGTGCCGGTGCTCCAGCACGCGCAGAACCTCGATCCGACGAGCCCGGCGATCCTGTCGATGCTGCGCCGGGCGCGCGCCGGCCAGGCGCTCGACCCGCCCGCGCCGATCCCGCAGCCGGTCGCGCCGCGCGGCGAGAGCCTGAGCCCCGGGGGCCAAGGCTCGCCCGCGGCGCCGATGGCGCCGATGGCGCCGGCCCCGATGGGCGCGCAGGTGCCGCAGATCGGGCCGCAGATGCCCACGATGGCGATCGATCCGCAGCGCGCGAACGCCGCGGCGATGCAGAAGACGATCGCCGAGCCCGCAGCGGCGCGCCTGGCCGCCGCGGCGCCCGCGGGGCGCCAGAAGCCCGCGACCGCGCCGCCGCCGATGAGCGTCGAGGGCATCCGCCCGCGCCTCGTCTCCGGCCAGAAGCAGCAGAACGCCGCCGCGGCGTCGCTGCGCCAGTCGGCCGCCGTCGGCGAGACCTACCTGAACGATCTGCTCACCGGCGGCCTGCTCGACGTGGCGGGCGTCCGCGTTCCGGACGCCGAGTTCGACCTGCGGCCCGATCGGCGGTGGGGCCGCTCGACGCGCCGCGCGTTCATCTTCCTGTTCGTCGTGCTCGTGCTCGGCATCGGCGGCGGCGGCACCTGGTACTGGTGGAACGAGCAGCAGAAGGCCGATGCCGTCGCGCGCCTGCAGAAGGACGCCAAGAAGGCGATCGGCCACGGCGAGTACGGGACGTACGATCCAAAGGATCCGGAGAGCCGCGGGCTCGAGGCGGCGATCGGCAAGCTCAACGAGGCGCTGCAGCTCGACAAGGCGAACGTGCTCACGTTCGCGTACGTCGTCGAGGTCACCGGCCTCGAGGCGCTGCTCTACGGCAAGGAGGTCGACCGCGTCGAGCGCGCGATCAAGGCGATCGAGAAGGAGATCCAGCCCGGCGCGTCGGGCGAGCGCGAGCTCGTCATCGGCAAGGCCGCGGTCGGCCTCGCGCGGCTCTACACGCTGGACCTGCAAGCGGGCTCCGCGTCGCTCGCCGAGATCCACAAGCTGCTCGACGGCTACATCGCGAAGCACGACGCCGACAAGTGGGCCAAGTGGCTGAAGGGCCGCGCGCTGCTCGCGAGCGGCGAGCGCCAGGCCGCCGCCGGTCAGCTCAAGGTGGCCGGCGAGGGCGACGACGGCCTCGCGCTCGCGATCATCGATCGCGCCGACCTGCTCGTCGACGACGGCCAGCTCGAGGAGGGACTCGACCTCTACAAGAAGGCGAACGAGAAGTCGAAGAACCACCCGCTGCTCGTGCTCGGCCGCGCGCTCGCGCGCGCCGAGGCCGCGTTCGAGGACGATCAGGTCGTCCCCGAGCTCAACGAGAAGTTCAACCTCGCCACGATCCCGCCGCGCGCCGAGGCGTACCGCCACCTCGCGCTCGCGATCGCGAACATCATGGCCGACGAGTGGAAGCTGGCGATGTCGTCGCTCGCGTCCGCGCAGACGGCGGGCAAGGCGCCCAGCGAGCCGCGGTTCTGGTCGCGGGTCGCGTGGGCGTACTACCTGATGGGCGACCTGGCGCGCATGGGGCAGGCGCGCAGCCGGGTGTTCTGGTTCAGCAAGAAGGCGGAGAGCGATCAGATGACGAAGCTCGTCAACGCCGCCTTGCTGCTCGGCGCCGGGCTGCCCGGTCCGGCGCTCGAGATCGCGACCAAGCTCGCTGGCCGGCGGCCGCGCGCGCTGCGCGTGTACGCGAACATCGATCTGGGCAAGTACAAGGAGGCGCGCGAGGAGGCCGCGGAGCTGTACAAGGAGGCGCCGCAGCTCGTCGAGGCCGAGGCCCTGAACGCGCAGGCGCGCATGATGGCGGCGGGGAGCGCGAGCGAGCGCGAGGAGCACGCCAACTCGCTCGATCGCGTCCGCAAGAAGGCGCACAGCAAGTTCCCGCGCCACGCGCTCGGCGTCGCCTGGCTCGCCGCCGGCAGCCCCGAGAAGGCCAAGCCCGAGCTCGAGCAGGCGGTGGCCGGCGTCTCGGACGAGTCGCCGAACCCGGTCGCGTACCGCACCCTGACGGCGCTCGCCGAGGTGGCGCTCGCCGAGAAGGATCCGCAGAAGGCGGGCCGCTTCCTCGACTGGTCGCTCGGCACCGATCCGGCCAAGCGCGAGCCGCTCGTCCTGTCCGACGGCACCAAGATCGCCGCGACCGATCCGCAGACCAAGCAGCGCACGCCGTTCGTCGAGTACCTGCGCTCCAACTCGGGCTACTTCCCCGCGCGCGCGATGCAGGCGCGGGTCGTCCTGCGGGCCAACCTGCCGGACGAGGCGCTGAAGCTCCTCGAGCCGATCCTGAAGGAGGCGGACGAGGACGAGTCGAAGAAGGCGGCCGTCACGCCGGCGGTGAAGCTCACGCTCGCCGAGGTGCTGATCACGCGCAAGAGCTCCTCGGCCGCGGACAAGGACCGCGCGAAGGCGATCCTCGTCGAGCTGCGCAACGCGAACACGCCGCTGGCGCCGCTCGCCGAGCTCGGGCGGATCGCCGCGCTGATCGATGCGAAGCTGCCGCAGGAGCTGGATCTGCCGGATCCCGAGGGCGCGGCGCCGCCGAAGGGCGGTACCGGCCCGAAGCGGCCGCCGCCGCGGCGCCGATGACGGCGCGCGGCCCACAGGGCCGGCGCGGTCGGCTCGCGCGCGGCTGTGCGCTCGCCTGCGCGGTGGCTGGCGTGGTGGCCGGCGCGCTGGCCGGGTGCAGCCGCGAGGAGCGCCCGGCAGCCACGCCCGCGCCCGCGCCCGCGCCCGCGCCCGCGGTGGCACCGTCGCCGCCCGTCACTGCGCCGTCGCCGCCGAAGCGGCCGCCTCCGCCTCCGCCGTCCCTGACGCGCGTCACCATCAAGGCGCTCGGGATGTACTGCGAGGAGTCGTGCCCGGTGCAGGTGCGCTTCGCGCTCGCCGCGGTGCCGAGCGTCTACGAGCTCGGGTTCGATCTCTCGAAGGAGAGCATCTTCGTCTCGTACGACGCGTCGCTCGGCACCCCGAAGGAGGTGACCCGGCCGATGATCGCGGCGATCAAGCGCGCCGGCTTCGATCCGTGGCTCGCGAAGGAGAGCTGGCCGGACGGCGTCACTGCCCGGGTCATCGAGCGTTGATCGAGCGTTGATCGAGCGCTGATCGCGCGCGGGCGCCGCTGGCGCCGCTAGCGCCGGCCGGCCCGGCGGCGGCCGCCGGGCTCGGGCGCCTCGGCCGGCGGCACGGGCAGGAGCTCGACGTCGATGATGCCGTCGAGCGAGCCCTGGCCCTGGCGGATCAGCGAGATCTGCTCGCCGTCGACCTCGATCACCGTCGACGGCTCGGCCGGCGTCTGCTCCGAGTCGATCACGACGTCGATGTGCTTCTCGAACGCCTCGAGGATCTCCTCGGCGTCGCGGCACGGCTCGTGGGTGTTCGGCACCGTCGCGCTCGACGTGAGCAGCGGGCGCCCCAGGCCCTTCGCGAGCGCCTGGGCGATCGGGTGGCTCGTGATGCGGATCCCGACGGTGCGCCGCTTGGCGTCCGTCAGCGTGCGCGGCACCTGCCGCGTCGCCGGCACCACGAGCGTGTACGGACCGGGGAAGATCCGCTGCGCGAGGCGGAACGCCGTCTGCGAGAACAGCGCGAACTCCGACGCGGTGGACAGGTCCGGGCAGATCAGCGCGAGGCGCTGGCTCCGCTGCATGCCCTTCGCGCGGTAGATGCGCTCGATCGCGTCGCGCGACTCGATCGCGCAGCCCAGCGCGTAGATCGAGTCGGTCGGGTAGGCGGCCACGCCGCCCTGGTGCAGGATCTCGACGACCTGCTCGATCTTGCGCGGCGGGGGCTCGCCCCACGGATCGATCGCGATGCGGATCGGCCCGCTCATGACGCGGCCGCCCCATCGGCACGCTGGCCGCCGGCGCGCCGGCCGCGGAAGCCCTTGCCGATCACGTACTGCTCGATCGAGATCTGGCGGCTCCCCGCCGGCTTCGCCGTCTTCGCCAGCTCGAACCGCGCGCGCACCGCCTCGGTGAGCCGCTTCCAGTCCGGCCCCTGGAACAGCTTGCCGACGAAGTGGCCGCCCGGCGCGAGCAGCGCCACCGCCAGCTCGAGCGCGCGCTCGAACAGCGCCTCGGAGCGCGCCTGATCGAGGTTGCGGATGCCGCTCGTGTCCGGCGCCATGTCGGAGAGCACCACGTCGAACGCCGTCAGATCGCCGCGCAGCGCCGCGGGATCGATCGTCATGACGTCACCGACGACGATCCGCGCGCCCGGCAGCGCCCGCGGCAGCGGCGCCCGATCCAGCCCCACGAGGATGCCCGCGTCGCCGACGCGCTCGCGCGCGTACTGCAGCCACGATCCCGGCGCGCAGCCCAGATCGAGCACGCGGTCCCCGGGGCCAAGCAGCCGGTGCTTCTCGTCGAGCTCGGACAGCTTGTAGACGGCGCGCGCGAGGTACCCCTCCCGCTTTGCCTGCTGGTGAAAGCGATCGCGCCGGATGGCGCGGTCCTCGAGCTTCGAACGAGCCATGACTGAAACACGAACGCCCGGCGCTGCGAGCGCCGGGCGTCCTCGAGAGCGAGCGCCAGGCGCTAGCCGCGACCCGCGGCCGCCTTCTTGGACGCCTTGAGCGGGTTCTTGGACCGGACCTCTTCCTTGCCCTGGCCCCGGCGCTTGTACACCGTGCGCGTCGCGGCCTTCGTCACGACGACGTAGTCGTTCGTGGCGCCCGGCACCGCGCCGCGGACGAGGATGCAGTTCTCCTCGCCGAGGATCCGGAACAGCTGGAGGTTCTGGATGCTGACCTTGTCGTGGCCCATCTGGCCCGCCATGCGCTTGCCCCGGTGGACGCGCTGCGGGGTGAGGCGGCAGCCGATCGATCCGCCGTGGCGGAAGTACTCGTGCGTGCCGTGCGAGCGGGTCATGCCGGACATGTGGTGGCGCTTGATGACGCCCTGGTAGCCCTTGCCCTTGCTCATGCCCTCGACGTCGATCGGGGTGTTGTCGGCGAAGATGTCCTTGGGGCCCAGCACCTGGCCGACCTGGAACTTCGCGACCTCCTCGGCCGGCAGGCGCAGCTCGCGGATGAAGCGCTGCGGCTTGGCGTTGGCGGCCTTCATCGAGCCGACCTCGGCCTTGGTGGCCAGGCGGATCGGCTTCTCATCGAAGCCGAGGATCAGCGCCGAGTACCCGTCGCGCTCCATCGTGCGCGTACCGACCACGACGTTCGGGCCCGTCTGGATCACGGTGACGGGGATGGACTCGCCGTCCTCCGCGAACACCTGGGTCATACCGATCTTTTTGCCGAGCAGGCCGATCTTGAGCGCCATGGCGAAACAGCTCCTACGTATCCGAAACGAGGGGGCAAGCTATACCCGCCGCGGTCCGGTGCGTCAAGCCGGTGGGGGCGCGTCTGCCGGGGGCGTGGCGATCCGGAAGATCCGGCACGTGTTCTCCGCGGTCGTGCGGGCCAACTCCTCGAAACTCATGCCTGCGCAGCTCGCGACGACCTCGGCCGTGTGGGTGAGGAACGCCGGCTCGTTGCGCCGGCCGCGCTTCGGGACCGGGGCCAGGTAGGGGCAATCCGTCTCGATCAGGAGGCGATCCCGCGGGATCAGCGGCACCGCGTCGCGCAGGGGCTGGGCCGTCTTGTAGGTGACGATGCCGCTGAACGAGACGTAGTAGCCGAGGTCCGCGTAGGCGCGCGCGTCGTCCGGGGTGCCGGTGAAGCAGTGGATGACGCAGCCGAGCTCGCCGGCGCGCCCGGCGGCGAGGATCGCGCGCGCGTCCTCGTGCGCGTCGCGGATGTGGCAGACCACCGGCTTGCCCACCGCGTGCGCCAGCTCGAGGAAGCGCGCGAACGCATCGCGCTGCGCGTCGCGCGGCGAGTGATCGTAGTAGTAGTCGAGGCCCGTCTCGCCGATCGCGACGACGCGCGGGTGCTGCGCGAGCCGCTCGTGGATCTCCCACCAGGCCGGCGTCATCTTCGCCACGTCGTGCGGGTGCGTGGCCACGGTGGCCCAGATGTCCGGATCGCGCTCGGCCAGCGCGACGGCGCGCTCGGCGCTCGCCGGATCGCCGACGGCGCCGATCACGACCATCCGCGCGACGCCGGCGGCGCGGGCGCGCGCGAGGACGTCGCCGCGGTCGGCGTCGAACTCCGGGCCGTCGACGTGGGCGTGCGAGTCGAACAGCGTCACGGCCGCTCCTTCGCGGCGGCATCGCCGCGCGCCGGCTCATCGGCCGAGGTCGCATCGGCGCCGCGCTCTGGCTCGCCGGCAGAGATCGCGTGCAGCGCGGACGCGATCTGCTCGAGCAGCTCGCCGCCCTTGCCGGATCGCGCCAGCTTCTCGAGCGGCATCTGCGCCCACGCCGCGCACGCGGGGCCGAGCGCGCCGAGCTGCTCGACGGCGAGCCCGCGGACGTGCGTCTTGCGCGAGCCGAGCGCGGCGAGCAGCACGCGGCGGGCCGCCTCGGCGTGCGCGCTCTCCGGTGCGATCCCGAGGAGCGTGCCCGCGGCGAGCACCGTGGCCTCGGGCGGCACGCGGCGGTTCGACAGCGCGCGGCCGAGCGCGTCGGCGTCGTCGGGGGAGCCGAGCGTCGCGAGCGCCGTGACCGCGTCCCACGCGCGCTCGACGTCGCCGAGGTTGCCGACCAGGGTCGCGCGGCCGGCCGGATCGCCGAGCTCGGCCAGCGCGTACGCCGCGTCGAACCGCACCGGCGGCTCGGCGTGCTCGAGCAGCGGCGCGAGGTGCTCGATCGCGCGCTTGTCGCCGATGGCGCCGAGCGCGAGCGCGGCCGCGCCGGCCACCTGCGGATCGCGGTCGCCGAGCGTCTCGGCGAGCGGCGCGAACGCGCGCTTGGCGTCGATCTCGGCGAGCGAGGTCGCGGCCTGGAACCGCAGATCGGCCGGGCCGTCGCGCAGCGCCTCGGCGAGCGGGTCAAAGCCGTCGGCGTGGCCGATCGAGCCGAGCGCGATCGCGGCGTTCTGGCGCACGACCGGGATGCCGTCGCCCAGCCGCTTCACGAGCTGGGGCAGCGCGGCCGGATCGCGGAGCTCGCCGAGCGAGGCGCACGCCTCGGAGCGCACCTCGGCGCGGTCGTCGTCGAGGGCGCGGATCAGGGCCTCGACGGCGCGGTGCTTCTCGGTCGCGTCCGAGACGTCGCCGAGCGCGTGCGCGGCGGCGGCGCGCGCCCTCGGGCTGCCCCGCGCCAGGTCGCGCAGCGCGGCCTCGAGCGTGATCGTCGAGCTCGGGAACAGGAACGACACGGCGCCCGCACCGTAGCAGATGGCCGCCGCGGGCGCTCACCCGGCCGCGGGCGCTCACCCGGCCGCGGGCGCTCGCTCGGCCGCGCTCGACTGTCAATCCTACAAGCGATCCTATTTACGCTCCTGTTATCAAGGTCAATTTCGCATCAAGGTAATAATTTGATATCGACGCTAATTGGATATCTGCCGGATGTCTATCATGCGATCTAGCCAACATTCCTAACACTCCTGTTGGGCAAACGTCTCGGACATGTCGAGATGGATTGCAATTCTGGAGAGAGTAGGAAAGATTCGCGGCATGGGCAGGGCTAGTCCGGTGCCGGTCAGCGCGGGCGATCCAGCGATCGCGGTCGGCACGGTTCTCGTGGCGATGCGCCTGGGGCTCGGACGCGGCGCGATCGGCCCGGTGACCGCTCAGCTCGCTGCTGTGGCGGCCTCGTCTGACGTGAGCGTTCCTGATGTTGAGCCCGCGCGGGTAGGGGATCCGACGCGGGCTCCAGGGACGGGCGCGGCCGTGGCTGCCGTGGCGAGCGCGGCGGGACTGGATGCGGGGATGGCAGCCGCGGCCGCGCCCGTCGTGGCGTCTGCGCGGTCGGCGCCGCGGCCTGCCGCGCCGGTGCCGTCTCGCTCGATCGAAGACTGGGCGCCGGGAGCAGGCGCGGCGCAGCTCGCCTCCCAGGGAGCGGCGAGCTCGAGGTCTTCGTGCAGCCGTGGGCAGAGCTCGTCGTGACAGCCAATCGAACAACCACCGTCCGGCGGACGTGGTGACAGCAGGCAGCGGCTCGTGGGAGCCGATGCGGCCTGATGACAGCCGATGAAGACCGATGAAAAGGAGCAGCTGATGCAGGTTCTGGTAACAACTCTCGTGGCCGTGCTCGTAGCGCTCGGTGCGCCGAGGACGGCCTCTGCGAAGACGAGTCTGGATACGCCGATCTTCGTGCTCGAGTCGCACGTCGGTGCGCGGTCTGCCGAGATCGGCCGCGTCATGGACACGCTCCGCGATCTGCTCGAGCCGTACGGGTTCGCCGCGCGTCCGGCCGCGATCCAGCGGCTGGCCGGCCAGGCGATGCCGCGGCCTGGCGTCCTCGATCCGGAGCTGACGGAAGCGAGCATCGCGCAGCACCTGCGCGACGGCTGGGCAGCGTTCGCGGCGGCCCAGTGGGAGGAGGCGAGCACCAAGCTCACGCGGGCGCTCGACGAGGTGCATCGCAACCCCGCGCTGGTCGTGAGCGACATCGGCAACCTCGATCACGTGTTCAAGGCCTATGTCGCGCTCGCGGTCACCCAGCGGCGCCTCGCTGATGTGCGCGGTGCCGCTCGCACGATGACCGAGATGATCCGCGTCTTCCCCGCGCGCGCGGTCGCGCGTGACGAGGCGTGGGGGCGCGATGGAGAGCGGCTCTACAGCGACGTGGCCACGCGCGTCCGCGAGATGGCGCGTGGCCGGCTCTCGATCGTGAGCGGACATCCCGAGGCCGCGATCTTCGTGGACGGTCAGCTCCGCGGGACGGGCACCGCCGAGCTGGCCGATCTCGTGCCCGGGACTTACCGGGTCTTCCTCCGTCCCCCCGGCTCGATCGGCCGCCAGTACGAGGTCCTGGTGGCTGCGAACGACGACTCGTATCTCGATGTCGATCTGAACCTCGACATGTCCGTGTGGGCCACCGACGCGTGGATCGGGCTCCAGCTCGCGAACGAGGAGGCCCGCGCGTACGAAGACAAGTACGCGCTCGAGGTCGCGCGCCGGTGGATGGGGCAGGGCACGCTGGCCGTCCTCGCCACGGGGCAATACAAGGGGCGCCCCATCCTGGTGGGCGCACGGTACCGCGACGGGATCGAGCTTCGCCGCGCGCGCATTTATCTCGACGACGCCGGAGGGCCGAGGGCGCTCGCGCGCTTCCTCGTGGATGGAGCGACCGGTCCCGGCCTCGAGGTCCTCGCGACTGCTGCCACGGCGATGCCGCGCGAGCGCCGGCGCTCGTGGTCGCCAATCCCGCAGATCGTGCTCGCCACTGGCGTGCTGGCGACCGCCGGCAGCCTCGCCTGGTACATCGCGGCCCCGGAAGATGATCACAAAGTCCCGAGGTACACCGACTGGAAGTTGCCGGCGGCCCTCGCGTGCGCGAGCAGCTCCATGGTGATGGGAGCTGGCCTCTATCTCTACCTGCGCGAATCGACCTCGATGGAGCACCTCACCGCCGCGGCGCTGGGCCTGGGCGTCGGCGCGCTGACCGCGGCGCCCCTGTTACTCATCGCTGACCGGGACGCGGTCACGCGCCCGGGAGTGCATGTGCGCGAGAGATACCGCAACACGGCCCCGATGGGACTGTTCTTTGGCGGCACCGGCCTCGTGCTGTTGGGCGTCGCGGCCTGGCAGATCGGGCGTGAGTACGGGGAGGGTGGGGCGCCGATCGTGGCAGTGGAGCGAGGCGGTGGGGTCATCGGCTGGTCCGGCCGGCTCTGACGCAGCGCTCGCCGCGCCACGCGCCCGTGTATTCGAGAGGCCGGACAGGTGAGCGACTCCCAGGAAGCGCGTCGATCCGAAGTTCATCGACGTGGCAACCCAGGCAACGACAGGAAAGCCCCAATGACATGGTCTGAGCGCATCGCCCACATCGCGAGCTTTCAAACTGGCGACTACTTCACCGATCATATTCCGCAGGTCATTGCCAAGAGGCTCGCGGCGCACGCTCGAGGGAGCTGGTTCGCTGCCGATCGAGTCGGGTACCTGACCGCGGAGCTCTTTTTCACGCACGGTCCCGCGTTCGTGCGTGAGATCTTCGCGCCGATCCGGCACGTAGTTCCGCAGGCGGTCGCGGCGTACCTCGCCGAGCGCGACCCGGACGCTGGCTCGCTGTCGCCGACGATCCAGGACATGTCCGACGCGACGAACGCATTCGAGATCATCGGCTTCGACGTTCCGCCCTCGGTGCTCGAGTCGTTCCGCCCCTACCTCTCTGCCATCATGTTTACCCGCGACAGGTGGTACTGGACCAAGGGCTTCACCGCGCTCGCGCTGAACGAACGCCTCGTCTGGGCGCCGGTCGCCGGGTATCCGCCTGATCAGCCCATCCCGTTCAAGCGAGGGGAGAAGTTCGAGTTCAACGTGCAAGGCTTGCTCGCGCACCTCGGCGCTGCCCTCTTGGTAGGCGCCCGCTTCGAGGACGTAGCGACTGCGTGGGGCTCGTTCTTGGTGTGCGCCGACATGCTCATCAACGCGCACCGGATCGAGTACGTGCTCGTCCTGTGGATCGCGCGGATCGTCTATCACCACATCGGTGGGCAGCCGCTCGTCTCGGTGGGGGACCTGCTCTACGCCGATATCCAGCGCTGCATCGCAGCAGATGTCTGATCGCGCCCGGCGTCAGCCGTCGCTTGTCGGCGGGGCCGGGGGCGCTGGCGGGGCCGGGGGCGCCGGGCGGAGCTGCTCGCGCGCCTGCTCCAGCGACTCGACGACGGTGATGCGCTCGGCCGGCACGTGCGCGAGGATCGCGGCGACCAGCGCGGGCCGATCCTCGAGGTCGTAGGGCGCGGGCGCGCCCTCGCCGGGGACGAGCAGGCTGCGCTCGGGGACGCCGCCGTCGACGTAGCAGGTGTGCGTCTTCGGGGACGCGATGACGCGCGCGACGTCGGCCCACGCGAGCCGGAACCGGCGGCGGCCGGCCGCGCCGACCTCGAGGCCGTCGTCGTCGGTGGTGACGGCGAGGCGCCACGTCGGCGACGCCAGGTAGGCGGCGCCCAGCGCGACGCCGATCGCGCCGGTCACGAGCGGCGCGAGGACGACACCGGCGACCGCCGACACGGCCGCGAGCGAGCCGCCGACGATGGCCGCCGTCCACGCGACGCCGCGGTAGCGCGGGCGGAAGCGGTGTCGCGTCGGCATGGCTGGGGCGAAACTCGCGGCCGCGCGCCGGCTATTCCTACTGGCGCGACACGAACGCGGCGATCGCGGCGCGGGTCTCGAGCGGGATCGACTCGAACAGGACGCCGAAGCCTCGGGGCAGGGTCGCGGGGCCGTTCTCGCCGGGGAGCTCGCAGTCGGCGGTGCGCTGCCACAGGACCCAGCCGACGGCGTCGATCGGCCCGATGCCGCGGATCTCGAACTTGATCGCGACGCGCGTGAGCAGGGGCAGCGTCATGCCCGAGATGAACGCGCCGTTCGTCGAGAGATCGCGGACCACCGCGGGGAAGCGCTTGCCGAGCGTCGAGGAGTCCGCCTCGACGCGGCGAAACACGGCCGCGAGGTTCGGATGGAGGTTCATCGGGACCTGCCCGATCGATTCCACGACGGCCGGAGCGTTGACCACGAGGCGTGCGGCACGGCGATGCTCGGACATGGCGCGTTGCGCGCTCATCTTACGCGCGTTCCGGGAGGGACGTCGCGATCGAGGGCGGAAAGTCCGGCGATTGTCTCCTCGCCGGCTGCGAGGATCATCCCCTCGGAGCGGATGCCGCGGATCGTCGCCGGCTCGAGGTTCGCGACGACGATCACCTGCTTGCCGATGAGCTGGTCCGGCGCGTACGCCTCGGCGATCCCGGCGACGATCGAGCGCGGCTGAGCCTCACCGAGATCGACGGAGAGGTGCAGGAGCTTCTTCGCCTTGGGCACCGCCACCGCCGAGAGGACCCGGCCGGTCCGCAGCTCGACGCGAGAGAAGTCGACCATCTTGATGGTGGCGGACGCGGGGTCCGCCGCGGCGGGCGCGGGCTTCGCGGCGGCAGCGGGCGCGGGCTTTGCGGCGGGCTCGGCGGGCACGGCGGCGGGCACGGCGGCGGGCACGGCCTGCTCACCGACGATCTGGGCGAAGATCTTCGCCTGCGCCGCCTCGTCGAGCCGCGGGAACAGCGGGCTCGGCGGGCTGGCTCGGAGCTGCAGGTCGGCCCACAGCGGCATGGCCGGCTCGGCTGGATCCGTCCCGGCGCCGGCCTGCACCGGCCACGTGAGCTCGCCGGTGTCGCCGATCCACTCGCGCAGCTTCGCCGCGGTGGCGGGGAGCACCGGCGCGATCAGCCGCGCGATCACCCACAGGCTCGCCTGCAGCGTCCACAGCGTGTGCGGCAGCGCCGGGTCGTTGGCCTTGGCCATGGCCCAGGGCCGCGTCTGGTCGATGAACCGGTTCGCGGTGCCGATGAAGCGCCAGATCGCCTCGAGCGCGCGCGAGGGCGCCAGCGCCTCGAAGTGCGCGGCGGCGGCGCGCGCGGTCTCCACCGCGTGGGCCGCGAGCTGCGCGTGCGGGCTGCCCTCGGTCGCGGCCGCGGCGTCGCGCGCCGGCCGGTGCTCGGCCTCGTACTTCGTGAGCAGGGTCAGGCTGCGGTTCACGAGGTTGCCGAGGTCGTTCGCGAGATCGGCGTTGAACCGCTCGAACAGCGACTCGAACGTGAAGTCGCCGTCGTTGCCGAGCGGCACCTCGCGCAGGAGGTAGTACCGCATCGCGTCGATGCCGATCGCGCGCCCGAGCGGCGAGCCGGCGCCGAGCGCGTCGGCGAGCGCCGTCGGATCGACGCGCGTCGCCGGCATCGACTTCGAGATCTTCTCGCCGCGCACCGTCCACCAGCCGTGCGCGAGGATGCCCTTCGGCAGCGGCAGCTTCGCCGCGAGGAGGAACGCGGGCCAGTACACCGTGTGGAAGCGGAGGATGTCCTTGCCGATCACGTGGAGCGCGTGCGGCCAGAAGCGCTCGACGTCGGGGCCGCCGATCTGTCCGTCCTCCGGACACAGATCCGAGAGGTAGTTCGTGAGCGCGTCCATCCACACGTAGATGACGTGGGACAGCCCCTCGGGATCGGGCTCGGGCACCGGGATGCCCCAGGCAAAGCTCGTGCGCGAGACGCTCAGGTCCCGGAGCCCGCTGTTTAGGAACGCGACGATCTCCTTGCGGTACGCCTCGGGCCGGATGAAGTCCGGGTTCGCCTCGATGTGCGCGAGCAAGGGCGCGGCGTAGCGCGACAGCCGGAAGAACCAGCTCCGCTCCTTGTCGAGCCAGGTGACGGGCTTCTTGTGCGTCGTGCAGATCCAGGCGTCGCCTTCGCGCGCGAGCTGGCTCTCGGTGTAGAACGCCTCGCAGCCGATGCAGTACCAGCCCTGGTAGGACGCGAGGTACAGGTCGTCGGGGTTCTCGCGCCGGATCCGCTGCCACAGCTCGTGGACCACGCGCTTGTGCCGCTCGCTCGTCGTGCGGATGAAGCGGTAGTCCGCGATGCCGAGCCGCTGCCAGGTCTCGTTGAAGCGGGGCGCGACCTCGTCGACGAGCTGCTGCGGCGTGAGCCCGCGCTTCACCGCGGCCTCCTCCACCTTCTGGCCGTGCTCGTCGGTGCCGGTCAAGAAGCGCGTGCTGTCGCCGCGCATCCGGTGGAACCGCGCGAACGCGTCGCACACGATGGTCGTGTACGCGTGGCCGAGGTGCGGGACGTCGTTGACGTAGTAGATCGGCGTCGTGATGTAGAACGTGCTCATGAATCGCTCGTCGGCTCGTCGTCGGGTGGGTCGTCCTCGCCCTCGTCGTCCTCGCCCTCGTCGTCCTCGCCCTCGTCCTCGAAGGGGAAGCGTGCGCGGAGGACGGAGTCGACGTCGAGGTCGTCGGCGTCGAGGTCGTCGAAGGCGTCGTCCTCGGGGCCGGTGGCTTCGGCGGAGAGGGCGCCCGGCTCGGCGAGCGCCTCGTCGGCGGTTTGCTCGTCGGCGAGGGCCTGATCGTGAGCGATGATGGCGGCGGCGGCGAGGTCGCTGGCGTCGTCGGACGGGCGCTCCTCGGGGTCGGCGCGCCGGCGATCACGGCCCGCGCGCCCGGGGGCACCGCCGCGGTCGGGGGCACCGCCGCGGTCGGTGGCGTCGTCTGGTTCGGCGTCGCCGCGGCCGCCATGGTCGCCCGGGGAGGCCCCCGACGGGAACATCGGCCGCACCTCGGCGGCGGGCACGACCTCGGTGTCGCCGGGGCCGTACGAGACGCGGACGCGCTGGCGGAGCACGTCCACCTCGACGACGCGGCCCTCGCCCCGCGCGCCGATCACGCGCTTGCCGAGCTTGGGGAGCCCCTTGCGCAGCTCGGCGTAGCCCGCCTGCTCGTACACGAGGCAGCACTTGAGCCGGCCGCACTGGCCGGACACCTTCGTCGGCGACAAGACGAGGCCCTGATCCTTGGCCATCTTGATCGAGACGGGCACGAAGTCGGGGAGCCAGGTCGTGCAGCAGAGCGTCAGGCCGCACGAGCCGATGCCGCCGACCGCCTTGGCCTCGTCGCGGACGCCGAGCTGGCGCAGCTCGATGCGGGCGCCGAGCTGGTTGCCCAGATCGCGGATCAGCTCGCGCAGGTCCAGCCGCTCGTCGCTCGTGTAGTAGACGTTGAGCTTGGCGCCGCGGCCGAGCTGGCCCATCACCTCGACGCGGAACACCTTCAGCGGGAGCCGCAGCGCGGCCGCGCGGTCCTTCGCGACGCGCAGCGCGCGGGCGCGATCGTCCTCGCCCTCGCGCTCGGCGCGCAGGTCGCGCTCGTTCGCGCGCCGGACCACGCGCCGCGCCCGGCGATCGTCCCCCGCGGGCGGGCGCCCGGCCCGCCGCGCCGGCGGCACGGCGATCCACCCGAGCCGTTGCCCGCGATCGCCGTCGACGATCACCGGCTCGCCAGCGGCGTAGTCGGCCTCGCCGGCGTCGAACCACGTGACGCGCCCGCCCGGCACGAAGCGCACGCCCGCGACGCTGACGACGTCGTCGCCGAGCGTGGCGCTCGGCCCGTCGTGCAGCGGATAGGTCAGCGGATCGGGATCGTCCTCGGGCGCGTCGGCTGGCAGGTCCGGCGCGAGCGCGACGGGCGGCGGCGGCCCGGCGTCGTCGGTGCCCCACGCCTCCGACGGGACCTCCGGCGCCGCGTCGGTCTCGGCGTCCTCGGGGGCGGGCCGGCGTTGCTCGAGCCGCGGCGTCGGGGTCTCGTACGTGCGGAGCGCGCGCGCCGTGTCGGGCCGAGTCTCGGCGCGCGGCTCGCGCGGCCCGAGCGGCCGCTCGCCGCCGCGGCGGCGATCTTCCTGTGATCCGGCGCCGCGCCGATCTTCCTGCGGTCCGCCGCCGCGCCGCTCGCCGCGTGGCTCGCGGGGCTCGCGCGGCTCGCGCGGCCGCTCGCCGCCCGCGGCGCGGCCCTCGGGTGCGCCGCCATCGCGGCCGCCGCCGTCGCGACCGCCGCGCTCGCGGCGGCGCCGCCCGCGGGGCCCCTCGGCGCGGGTCTCGGCCCGCCCGCCTTGCGCGCCGCGTCCTGCGCCGCGGTCGCGGTGGTCGCGGGGCCCGCCGCCGCCGCTCTCGGCCACGCGCGGAGCCGGCTCGCCGCCGCCGCCCTCGGTCGCGCGCGGAGCCGGCTCGCCGCCGCCGCTCTCGGCCACGCGCGGAGCCGGCTCGCCGCCGCCGCCCTCGGCCGCGCGCGGAGCCGGCTCGCCGCCGCCGCCCTCGGTCGCGCGCGGAGCCGGCTCGCCGCCCTCGGGGCGTCGGCGATCCTCGCCGCGCCGCCTGCGCCGCCTGCGCCGCCGTGGCGCGCCCTCGGGGCCTGCGCTGCTGCCATCGCCCGCCGCGTCCGCGGCGTCGTCCGGCCCGTCGCCCGGCTCGTCGCCCGGTCCGTCGCTCGGCCCGCCGTCCGGCCCGTCGCTGCTCATGGCGGCGCTCCGAGCGCGGGCAGCAGATCGAGCTGCGAGATCAGCGCGTCGATCGCGAGCGACGGGTTCGCGTTGTGGATCGAGACCGCGGTGTGCCACGACAGGATCGCCTGCGCGCGGGCAGACGCCCGCTGCGCCGCGTCCAGATCCGCCTGCACGGCGGCCGCGTGGGCGCGCCGGTGCAGGAGCTGCGCGGCCGCGACGAGCACCGGCGCCGCGTCGCCCTTGGTCTCGGCGATCCGCGATGCCAGCGACGGCTCGTGGCGATCGGCCGCGAGCTCCGCGCTGAGGGACGCGACCCGCTCGGCGCGCGCCGGATCCGCGTCCGCCCCGACGGCGGCCCCGCCGCCGAAGCGCACCCGCTGGCAGCGGCTGCGGATCGTCGGCAGGAGCTGCTCGGGCGCCGTCGTGCACAGGACGAACAGCGTGCGCGCGGGCGGCTCCTCGAGCGTCTTGAGCAGCGCGTTCGCCGCCGGCGGCGCCATCGCCGTCGCCTCCTCGACGATGAACACGCGGACCCGGCCCTCGTGCGGGGGCAGGCCGATCCGCGCGATCACCTGGCTGCGCACGCTCTCGATCGGGACGATCTGCGCCGCGCCCTCGCGCAGCAGCGTCACCACGTCGGGGTGGATCCCGCCCGCGATCTTCGCGCACGCCTCGCACCGGGCCGGATCGTCCGGGTCGCAGCCCTCGCCGCGGGCGCGCAGGCACGACAGCGCGCTCGCGAGCGCGAGCGCCGTCTCGTACATCGGCGCGCCCGGCGGCCCCGCGAACAGGTACGCGTGCGGGACGCGGTCTCGCTCGATCGCCCTCTGCAGCCGCGCGACGACGCGCTCCTGATCGTGGAGGTCCTGCCAGACGGACACGCCTCACGCTAGCACAAGGCGCCGGGCAGACGCGGCGCGGGCCCCCCGACGTTTGCGGTCGCACGCGGGCGCTCGCCGAGGGTCGGGCAGGGCGCGGCCCCGGGGCCGCCGCGGTCGCCGAGGCTGCCGAGGCTGCCGAGGCTGCCGGAGGCTGCGTGATACATTGCCGCGAATGACGCAAGGCCCACGCGTGAAGACCGGATCCGACGCCGCGCCCGATGCGCCGAGCTTCGCCGCGTTCCGCGAGGTCCCGCGGACCGGCGTCATCTTCGTCACCACCGAGGCGCAGCGCCGCGGCTACTCGCCGTCCGCCGAGGACTGGGCGAACCTGGGGCAGGGCATGCCCGAGGCCGACGTGCTCCCCGGCGCGCCGCCGCGCATCAGCGAGCTACCGATCCTGGCCGGCGATCAGGAGTACGCGCCCGTGGCCGGCCTGTGGGAGCTCCGCGAGGCGATCGCCGGCTATTACAACGAGCTGTTCCGCCGCGGCCTCGGCAGCAAGTACAGCGCCGAGAACGTCGCCGTCTCGGGCGGCGGCCGCTCGGCGCTCACGCGCGTCGCCGCGTCGCTCGGCCACATCAACCTCGGGCACTTCCTGCCGGACTACACCGCCTACGAGGAGCTCCTCGACGTGTTCCGGCTGTTCTCGCCGATCCCGATCCTGCTCGAGGGCGAGCGCGGCTACACGTTCTCGGCGCCAGACCTCCGGCGCGAGGTCCTGGGCCGCGGGCTCGGCGCGATCCTCGTCTCGAACCCCGCGAACCCGACCGGCAAGGTGATCGGCGGCGCCGATCTCGCCGACTGGGTCGCCGTCGGGCGCGACCTCGACTGCTCCCTGATCTTCGACGAGTTCTACTCGCACTACATCTGGCGCCCCGATCTCGTCGCGCAGGGCATGATCGAGACCGCCGCGCGCTACGTCGCCGACGTCGACCGCGATCCCGTCGTGATCCTCGACGGCCTGACCAAGAACTGGCGCTACCCCGGCTGGCGCGTCACCTGGACCGTCGCGCCCAAGAAGATCATCGAGAGCGTGGTCTCCGCCGGCTCGTTCCTCGACGGCGGTGGCTCGCGCCCGCTGCAGCGCAAGGCGATCGAGCTGCTCGAGCCCGCCGCCACGCTGGCCGAGACCCGCGCGATCCACGCCGAGTTCAGCAAGAAGCGCACGAAGCTCTTGAACGGCCTCCGCGATCTCGGCTTCACGATCGATCTGCCGCCCGAGGGCACGTTCTACATCTGGGCCTCGGCGCACCACCTCCCATCCTCGATCAGCGATGGGATGAGCTTCTTCCGCGCCGCCCTCGAGCGCAACGTGATCACGGTCCCTGGCGACTTCTTCGACGTGAACCCGGGCAAGCGGCGCGGCGGGCGGCCGTCGCGCTTCCGCCGCCACCTGCGGTTCTCGTTCGGCCCGCCGCTTGCGCGCCTCGAGCTCGCGCTCGCGCGCTTCCGGGAGCTGATCGCGAGCGCGACCTGACCGGCGCGTCTTCCTCGCGCACGCTAAGGTACGGCTCGTGGACAGACCCGAACCGGGCGAGCCGCTGGATCCCGCGCCCGCGCCCGCGCCGCCGCCGCCGCCGAGCCCGCTCAGGCGGCTCCTGAAGAGCCTGTGGTGGGTCCACTCGTGCTTCGCGCTGTCGTTCGGCGTCGGCGTGATGCTGTTCGCGCGCGCCGGCCTCGCGCACGCCGACAAGATCCTGGTGGCGCTGTTCGCGTCGTGGCTCGTGATGTTCGTGGCCCTGCGGTTCATCGTCGGGCCGGCGAACCACCGCGAGCAGGAGGGGCTGACGCGCCGGGGCGTCCGCGTCGCGACGAACTACATCATCAAGCAGTTCTACCAGCAGATGTTCTTCTTCCTGACGCCGCTCTACGCGTCGAGCGCGACCTGGTCTCTGTCCTCCTTCAACTGGTGGATCGCGCCGGTGCTGCTCATCTGCGCGGTCGTCTCGACGCTCGACATCGTGTTCGACCACTTCATCATGGAGCGCCGCTTCCTCGCGTCGGCCATGTACGGCCTGGCGATGTTCGCCGTGCTCAACGTGATGGTGCCGCTCGCCGGCGGCCTCGATCACCAGAGCGGCCTCGTCATCGCCGCCTGCGCGACGCCCGCCTCGGTCGCGCTGCTCTCGTTCTCGCTCCGGCAGGTGGTCGCGCCGCAGGGCGCGCTGCTCACCGTCGCGTCGACGGGCGTGCTCCTCGGCGCCGTCTGGTTCGGCCGCGCGCTGATCCCGCCGGTGCCGCTCACGATGCCCGAGACGGCGGTCGGCCACGGCTCCGAGAGCTCGTACGAGTGCCTGCCGCCCAGCAAGCTCGTGATCCGCGCGCACCAGCTCGATCGGCTGCGCTGCGGCTCGCTGCTCCGCGAGCCCGGCGGCGTCAATGAGCCCATCGTGCACATCTGGACGCTCGACGGCCGCGAGATCGATCGCGTCGCGCCCACGCGCCTGCCGTGCGACGGCGACGACGACGTCTTCGTCAGCTACGTCACGCCGGGGCGCATCCCGTCGGATCCGACGGGCCGGTGGACCTGCACGACGGTGACCGAGGGCGGCCAGCTCGTCGGCGTCCGCAAGTTCAAGGTCATCGCGAAGGACGCGCCGCCGCCGCTGCCGTTCCTCGTGCCGCCGGGGGCGGGCGGCGGCGGCAGCGGCAGCGGCGCCACCGCAGGCAGAGGCAGCGGCAGCGGCAGCGGCAGCGCGGGCGCGGGCGCGGGCAGCGCGAAGCGCCCCGGCGCAGGCGCAGGCCCAGGCGCAGGCGCGGGCAGCGGCAGCGCCGGCAAGGCCGGCCGCGCGCGCTAGATCCGGAACGCGAGCAGGCCGGCGGGGCCGAAGCTGCCGGCGCGCGCGAGATCGTCGAAGCCGACCGAGAGGCCGAGATCGAGGTACTTGCGGACGGAGTACTGCAGCCCGGCCCGGATGAACGACCGCAGGCCGCTGTTGTCGCCGGCCTGGGACCGCGTCGTCGCGAAGTCCTCCAGGGTCACGCCGAGGCGCGCGATGAACGCGAGCTTCGGCTGGTACTGCATGACGCCGTACCCCGCGAACCGGAGGCTACCGCGCGACTGGATCGTGTTGTTGCCCATCTCGCCCGTGCCGAAGGCGCCCGACGCGTTCGCTGCCTCCTGGTAGAACGACGGCAAGAAGCGGTACAGGCGGATGTTCAGGAGGTCGTCGAGCGCGCCGAGGGCGTACTTGCCGTCTGCGAACTGCCACTTCATCGGCGCGCCGAGCGTGAGCCCGAGCGCGAGCGGATTGATGTACACGGGGATGCCGGCCCGGACAGCGAGCCAGTTCTTGACCACCATCACCGTCAGATCGAGGCCGACCGCCTTGCCGGGGTGGAAGCCGATCTTCTCGGCGCCCGTGGCCGGATCGTCGTAGATCCCGCCGAGCACGTACGTCAGGCCGATCTGGATCTCGTTCGTGATGCCGTAGCGCGCGCGCAGCGCGTCCGAGCCCTGGTACGGCGAGAACTGGGCGTGCGGGCCGATCGAGACCTCGGACATGTTCTTCGGCAGCGTGATCGGCCGCATCGCCTCTTCGATCGGGTACCCCGTGGGCTTGGGCGCCGCTTGCTTCACGACCACCGGCGCGGGCTCCTCGCCGATCGTGCGCGGCGCGTCCGGGTTCTCGTCCTTGCCCTCGATGTCGGCGGGCGGCGTGTCCTCGCTCATCTGCACGACCTCGCCGCCGGGGCCGGGGGCAGGGGCAGGGGCAGGGGCGGGCGCCTTGGCGTCCTTCGCCGGATCCTTGGCCGGCGCCTTGGCCGGCGCGGCCGGGGCCTTCTTCGGATCTGCCTTCGGCTGTGCGGCGGCGGTCGATGCCGACGCAGCGAGGCAGACGCTCAGGGCGGTCAGCAGGCGGCGAACCCTCATGCCGCGGACGATACAACATCGCCGGCCGCCTCGCGCGGACCGGCCGTCAGACGTGCCCGATCCAGATCGGCTTGCCGGTGACCGGGTTCCGGATCACGTCGCGGCCCGTGAGCCGATCGCGCAGCGCCACCGTCGCCGCCGCGGCGCCGAGCATCGCCACGAACGTGCGCCGGGACGGCGGCCGGAACCGGCGCGCCGCGGGCTCTCCGGCCGCGGCCGCCTCCGCGGCCGTCTCCGCGGCCGTCTCCGCGGCCGCCTCCGCGTGCTGCTTCCTCCCGCGCATCTTGCTCTCTCCTTGGCTCGCGTCTGGGGTCCGCTTCATGGGCTCCCTCACGGGTTGCACACCTGCGAGTCATAGCCCTCGACCAGATCCTTGAGCCCCAGCCGCTCGTTGCACGGATCCTCCTCGTGCGTCTCGACCGAGCGCATGTCGCGGCCCTCGCGATCGCTCGTGACGTTCTTCGGCGGCTCCTTGGCGTCCTTGGCGTCGGGCTTCGGCTGGTTCTGCGCCTGGCTCTGCGCGTCGTTGATCTTCTCGTTGACCCACGCGACGAACGAGATCGGGTTGTAGTGGTAGACCATCCCGTCCGGCGGGAGCTTGGCGTGCGCCGCGACGGCGGCGTCCCACCACAGCCCCGGCACGATCTGCTCGTTCACGAGCGCGTCGATGTCGGCCGGCTTCATCTTCCGGTAGTCCTTCGCCGCGCGCAGCGCGTCGCTCCAGCTCGGATCCGCCGTCCACTCCGAGACGTGGAGCGTCACCATGTAGCGGTTCTGCGCGCCCGCGCCGCCCTCGGAGTACCCCTTGAGCTCCTGCTGCGAGAGCATCCCGTCCTTGTTGGTGTCGATGTTGTCCATGATGAGCGGCTCGTCGCAGAACCGGCCGCTGCCCGAGCCGTCGATCACGTTCCACGGCGAGTTCCGCACCTTCGCGAACAGGTGCTGCTGCGAGAAGATCTCGAGGTGCAGCTGGCCCCGCGAGAGCTCGGCGGGCCCGGCGGTGCCGACGTGCCCGATCAGCGCGCCCGCCTCGATCGGCTCGTCGAGCAGCACCACGACGCCGGGCTTGCCCTTGTGCTTCCAGCCCGTCTGGTCCTTGCTCTCGCGCGTCATCCACTCGGCCGGCGGGCTCTGCTTCGTCTCGTCGGCGAGGTGCATGTACAGCGAGTAGAACTCGACCTTGAGCTCTGCATCGAGCGACATCTGGTGGCGGAGCAGGAGGAAGTTGACCGAGCCGATCGGCGACGACGCGCCCATCCGCGCGGCGACGAGGCGGCCCGGGAACGGCGCGAACACCGGATCGCCGGCCTTCTTCGCGAGGTGGACGCCGCCGTGCCACAGCCGGTGCTCGCCCCACGGGCCGACCGGGAAGTAGCCGCCCTCGGCCTCCTTCTCGTTGAGCGCGTAGAGCTGCGCCGCCTCGGCCTTGAGCTCGGACTGCGACGTCGGGATCGCCGGGACCTGCTGATCCTTCTTCGGCGTGCGCGGGAACAGCGGGAACACGAACTCGCCGCGCAGGCTCTGGCAGTACGCCTTGAAGTCCCACACGCCCGGATCCCACTTCTCGGGGACCAGGTGGTAGTGGCCGATGTACCCGGAGAACCCGAGCGTGGCGCTCTTGGGCAGTGTGTCCCAGGCTTGCTGCCCAGGGCTCGACTGCGGGTACTCGGCCGGCAGGTTCGGGAACAGCCGCAGGAGCGCGCGCGACAGCTTGCGCATCTCCTCCATCTGCGCGGGCGTGTACTCGAACGCGAGGTACGTGTGGCCGTTGATCTTGCAGGGCCGGTGGCTGCGGTTGGGGCCGAACTTGCCGCTCGCGTAGAGGTTCGGGTTCCCCTTCGCCGAGCCGAAGTTGCACAGCTCGACGCCGATCGAGTTCGTGTTCCACTCCGACGCGTGATAGCCCATCAGCGCCAGATCGAGCGTCTGGTAGATCGTGCCGTCGTTGTCGACGAGGAAGTGGCATGACAGGCCGCGCTCGTTCTGCAGCACGTCCCAGCACATCTCGGCGGTGAAGCAGTTGTCGAGGTGGATGACGAACTGCTTGACGACCGCCTTGACCGCCTCGTACGGCGCGTTCATGCCGTTGTTCCAGTCCTTGCGGCGCAGCGCGGGGCGCGTCGAGAAGCGCTGCGTGTACGCCGAGTAGCCCGGGGGCGGCCCGTACGGGTACTCGCCGCCGTCCGGAGCCGATGTGCAGCGCGGCCGCGGGTTGCGGTCCAGCGACATGCACATCTTCGACGTCGCGTTCCAGTTCGGCGGATCGAGGAAGTTGACGATCCGGGCGTCCGTCGGGAACGCCCGGCCGCCGATGATGAGGTTTCCCGAAGGACGGATGAACGTCATGGTTCCCTGCGAGCTGGTTATTGTGCCAAAAACCGGATCTCGGTCGAGCCGATCTTCACGGTCACTCCGTGATCGAGGATCTTCTGCGTGACGCGGACGCCGTTCACGAACGTGCCGTTCGTCGAGCCCAGGTCGGTGATCCAGCAGTTGCCCTGCGGATCCAGACCGAGCTGCGCGTGGTGGCTCGAGGCGAAGCCGTCCGCGATCACGAAGTCGTTGTTCGGCGCCGCGCCGAGCGAGAAGCCGTGGCGGAGCGCCAGGGTCTCGCCCGCGCGCGGGCCCGCCATGACGTAGATCCGCGGCCCGCTCGTCGGCGCCACCGCCGGCAGCTGCGCGGACGGCGGCGCCGTCGGGTACGGCGGCGCGGTGGCCATCGGCGGGCGGCTCTGCATGAGCTGGCCCGGCGGCACCGTGCCCGGCGGCACCGTGCCCGGCATTCCCGGCACGCCCACGCCCGGCGGCTGCGGCAGCGCCGGCCCCTTGGCGCGCGCCTGCTGCACCTTCGTCATGACGAAGCCGATCAGGCCGAGGAGCACGATCCCGCCGAGCGCGACCCCGATGATGAGGACGATCCAGCCGAAGATGCCGCGCCCGCCGCCCGCGCGGATCTGCGTGCACACCTCGGCGCAGTAGCCAGACTCGCACGGCTCGCCGTTGCAGCCGGCCGCCGGCACCTTGAGCTCGTTCAGCGAGGTCAGCTCCGTGCGGCCCGAGGTCTTGAGCTTGAGCTCGCGGCCCGAGACGTCCTCGTCGATGAAGTAGGTCAGCACGTACTGCTGCTTGATCTCGTCGCGGAGCTGCTGGAAGCGCGACTGCCACGAGCTGACCGTCGTCGCGTCCTTGTGCAGCCAGCGGAACGTGCCGAACGAGCGCTTCGACAGCTCGCCGAGCAGGAGCAGCGGGCGGCGCGCGTTGTTCGGCGCGTGCGCGAACGTGTGGATGCGCACGCCCGCCGCGGCCGCGCGCTTGCCGAGCGCGGTGACGCGATCGCGGTCGTTGGAGCGGTCGCGCCCGTCGCTGACGACGACGATGAGCTTGCGCAGCGGCCGGCCCTCCGGCTCGGTGCGCGCGCCTTTGAGGAGCCGCAGCGCGCGATCGAGCGCGTCGAGCAGCGCCGGCTCGGGCGCGGGGCCCTCGCTGCTGAGCTGGAGGAGCTTGCCGCGCGCGGCCTTGAGCGAGCCCAGCTTCCCGGCCCCGACCGTGTCGCCGTAGGTCACGATCCCGACCTGCGTGCGGCCCTCCGGCAGCTCGGCGAGCACCGCGGTGTCGGCCGCCTCGGTGATCGAGCGCAGCACGTCGGCGTACTCGCTCGAGCTCTCGATCACGAAGACGATCGCCAGATCGGTGTCCGACGCCGCGAAGCGGCCGACGGCGACCGGGGCGTCGAGATCGGTCTTGCTGACGAGCATCTTGAACGACTTCGCCTCGCCCAGATCGAGCACCGCGCCCGCGAGCTCCAGCGCGGAGACGTAGACGCGCAGCCGGTAGCCGCCCAGCGCCGATCGCTCGAGGTCGGCGCGATCGATGACCGCGCGGTACGACGAGCCGGTGTCCGACTGGGCGTGCGCCGGCCGGGTCGCGAGCCCCGTCGCGAGCCCGGCCGCAAGTAGCAGGAGCGCGAGCGCGCATCCCGGCAGCTTCATGGGCGCCATCGTCTGCCCCCCACCCGCGGCTCCTCCGGCCCGGCTCGATTCATGGCGCCGCAGGGTAACACGGTGCGCGCGCCGCGAATCTATCGATACACCCCGCGCGCTAACACCCCGCGCGCTACTCGGGCAGGCGGAACCGGTACAGCACCGGCACGAACGTCAGAAGATCCATTTCGGCCGTCACCGTACCGTTGGTCCAGTTGTTGATGATCATCGGCAGGCCGGCGGGTCCGATCGTGTCGGAGACGATGCCGACGTGATCGGGGCCCGAGCGCGACGGGAACGTGTCCATGAAGATGACGTCGCCGGGCCGCAGCGGATCTTTCGGATCATCGATCTTCTCGGTGTGGCGCTCCCAGTGGCGCAGGAAGTACGGCAGGATCGTCGCGACCCGGCGCTGATCGATCTGCGGATCCGGCGCGCCCTTGATCATCGGGTACGCCCGCCGCGCGCGCAGGATGTCGTCGTACAGCGCCTTCTGCAGATCGATGCCGGCGTTGCGCACGGCGCGCACGATCACGTCGGTGCACACGCCGACCTCGCGCGGCACGTCCCCCATCGGGAACTTCATCGACATGTAGCCCTCGGTGTATGCGTCGGCGTTTTGGACCGTCTTCTTGGCGCCGATCAGGACGTCGAGCGGATCCGGGATGCCGTCGCGGTCGGCGTCGCGGGCGCGGACCGGGGCGAGCCGCTCCGGCGAGAGCAGCCGCAGGAGCTCGGCGCGATCGCCGGGCCGCAGGGCGAGCGCGTGCGGGCCGACCTCGAGCGTCGCGGGGCCGGCGAGCGGGTAGACCTTGCGCGGGAAGCCGTCGATCGCGACGACGAGCAGGGAGCGCGCAAGGTCGAGCCGCGCCGAGACGCGCTCCGGGGCGAGGTCCGGCGGCAGCTGGATCTGGATCTTCTCGTCGAGATCCGACCAGATGCCCTTGTCGGTCACGCCCAGGGCGGCCTCGGCGGGGACCGCCGGCTCGCGCGGGGCGGGCGGGGCCTCGGGCGCGGCTGTGCCTGCGCCGCCGGGGCCTGCGATCGAGCCCGCGCCCGGGGGCAGGGCCGATCCGTGGGCCGGCCCCCCGGCGGGATCGAGGCGGGCGCTCGCGCGCGCGGTGGGCGGGGTGGCGTCCGCCTCGCCAGCAGCGCCGCAACCCAGCGAAATCAGCTGGGTCATACAGAACAGAAGAAAGCTGGAACCGGTTCGGGGACCTGTTGTCATACCGCCGCCTCGAGGCCTGTGCTGGCCAGGGTGCTCAAGCCACAACGCGCGAGACACCCGAAAAGTCCAACGATTGCAGTCGGAACGCATTCCATCTAAAGATCGTCGCCGGAGGATCGCATGCACTCAGCTCTCACCACGATCGCCAACGTCACGGCCGCCGACCTCACCGCGGCCGACGCGTTCGGCGGCTTCCTCGTCCTGATCGTCGCCATCCTCTCGTTCCTCTCGATCAGCGGCCTCGCCCTGTCGATGACGATCGGCGCGTCGAAGGCGTCCGGCACCGGCACCTCGGTGATCACCGCCGTCGCCGGCGTCTTGTCCGTGTTGATCGCGGTCGGCCTGTTCTCGACCGTCTCGGTCCACCACTCGCTCAAGATCGATGGCTGCCCCGCCGAGGGCTGGGACCGCCTCGGCGGCACGCTCGCGATGATCATCGGATCCGTCGCGCTCCTGTCGATCGGCGGCATCCTCGTGACGTCCTCGATGGCCGCGTTCGCGGGGCGCAAGTCGCCGGTCTCGTCGTGGCCGATGCACGAGGAGCAGCTGTTCGCCGTCTACGATCAGCGCATCAACGCGGCGCAGTCGCGCGCGTGGGCCGTCGGCGTCGCCGCTGGCGTCTCGTTCTTCCTGTTCGCGATCGGCGTCTACAAGGGCATCGAGCCGGACCGGCGGGACATCTCGAAGGACATGAACATGGACAACTTGACGAAGAAGAAGTCGTCCGATGCACCGAAGGCCGCGCCGAAGGCCGAGACGCCGAAGTCCGAGACGCCGAAGACCGAGGCGCCCAAGGGCGATGCGCCCAAGGGCGAGGCGCCGAAGGCCGAGTCGTCCGAGAAGAAGTAGTCGCGACGACCGAGCGGGCATGCAGGCTCGTGCCCCCGCGTCGCGGACCGGAGCGGTCCGGCTCACCAGCCGGGCCGCTCGTTGCGTTTCGGGCGTTTCGGGCCTGCTCGCGCTCGTTGCGGGGTGCGGGGCGCGGCCGCCGCCGGAGCCGCCCGCGGCCGGCGCGCGGGATGCCGAGCGCATCGCGATCGTCGCGTCGGAGCGCGGGCCGAGCGGCGCGCGGCTCGTCGCGATCGACGAGCAGGGCGATCGCCGCTTCGAGCTCGTGGCCCCGGTCGCCGCCGGGGTCGTGCGCGACATGAACCCGGCGATCTCGCCGGACGGCCGCTGGCTCGCGTTCGTGTCGACGCGCGGGCGCACGCTCGACGCGACGAGCCTGTGGCTGGCGCCGCTTCGGCCCGAGGCCACGCCGGTCCGGCTCACCGAGGGCGCGTGGATCGACAGCCACCCCGCGTGGACGCGCGATGGCCGCGCGCTCGTGTTCGCCTCGACGCGCGACGGCGGCGACTTCGATCTGTGGCGGCTGCCGCTCGCGGACGGCCGCGCGGCGGGGCCGGCGGAGCAGCTCACCACGGCGCCGTCGCACGAGGTGACTCCCGCGGTCGCCGCCGACGGCGCGATCGTCTACGCCGCCGTGACGCCCATGGGCGGCGCCGAGGTCCTGAGCCGGCTCGAGGAGCGCGCGCCCGACGGGACAATCCGCGCGCTGACCGAGGGCCCGGCCGACACATCGCCGGCGCTCTCCCCGGACGGCACCTCGATCGCGTTCGCGCGGCCGGCGGTGCACGACGGCGTGCCGCACTCCGAGCTGTGGCGGGTGGCGCGCGGCGGCGGCGCGGCCACGCTGCTCGTCGGGTTGCCGCTCACCGACGAGAGCGGGCCGGTGTGGTCGCGCGACGGGCGGTTCGTGTTCGCGACGTCGGTGCTGCGCGGCGCGGGCGGCCGGCCGCTGTTCTCGTCGGTGGTCCACGTCGATCTGCAGGAGGTGCCGGCGAAGGCGCGCATCCTCCGCGATCGCGCCGGGGCGATCGCGCGGTTCACGCCGGCCGTGGCGGCCGCGCGCCTCGACGCGCCGGCCTTGCACGGCGATCCCGAGTACCTGCCGGAGCTCGCGCGGATCATGGCCGACGCGATCGCGAAGGCGCAGGCGAGCGCGCCGGCCGGCCCGTGAGGCGCGCGCCGGCCGGCTGAGAATCGTGCCTGAGATCCGCGCGCCTCGACGCGCGGCGGGGGTGAATGGCCCGGCTTGCCGGGCCAGAGGGGACGGGAAGGTCCCCTATCGATCATCCATCCGTCAGTCCAGGCGCAGGATCGTGTCCACGAAGCGGCGCTGTGCGGCGGCGGCGGTCTTGCAGCTCACGCCGCCGATGAGCGCGTCGCCCTGATCGAAGACGATCTGGACGTCCTTCGTCCCGGGGTAGGGCACGACCGCCTCCGGCGCCGAGAGGGCCGGCGCGGTGATCGTCGCCGCGAGCGCGGGCGCCTCGCCAGCTGTGCCGCTCCACTTGTAGAGCCGGAACGGTCCGGCGCTGGCGTCGTGCGGGCCGGCGAGGACGAGCACCGCGCCGTGCGCCTCGGACCACGCCATGCCGCGGATGCCGAGGCCGCCCAGGTCTAACGTGGTCGCGCCACCGAACCGCGGCGCGGCGCCGGTGATCACGGCCGCCGGGTTCGTGAGCCGGACGACGATCGCGCGCGCGCTCGGCCGCGGGTTGCGGAAGCCGATCAAGAGCTCGGTGCCGCGCGCCGCGAGTCCTTCGATGTTGGTCCCGGAGAGCTCGGGCGCCAGATCTGGATCGGACGCGTCGCCGAGCTTGGAGGCGGCGTCCAGCGCCGCGATGATCGCCGCGTCGGGCGCGTCCCAGTTCCCGGCGACGAGCATCGCTTGCAGCAGCGTCTGGGTCGAGCCGGCGGGCGCGAGCGCGATCTGCGGCGGCTTCCCCGAGACGTCCATCGCGCCGAACCGGTAGCGGGCCTGCCGGATCTGCCCGCTCGAGTTCCGCCCGTGCGAGGAGATGATGTAGAGCCGCGCGCCGATGCGCGCGACGTCCTCGAGATCGCCCTCGTCCGCGGTGGTGAGGCCGAGCGCTGCAGACACATCGAGTGTCTGCGCGGGAGCCGCGTCCGCGCCGCGCCGGAACACGCGCGCGCCCTGGTTCTCATCGTTGACGTCGAGGAAGTGCTGGAGGTCGAGCGCGATCGCGCCGGATCCGTCGCAGGTCTCGCGGTACGTGCCGGGCGTCGGATCGAGCGAGACCGGCGCGTCGGGCTCGGTGCCCGCGTCGCGCCGATTCGGATCTGGATCCGGATCCGGATCACCGGATGGTGCCTGGCCGCTGCAGGCGGCGAGCGCGAGCGCGAGCGCGGCGACGAAGGCGGCCCTGCGTGTCATGGGCGCGAGCGTAGCGTGTTACAAGCGTCTCGATGACGATGAACATCGGCATCCGGCGCGCGGCGGCCGAGCCGCGCTAGGGAGCGCGGCGGGAGGAGACGATCATGCAGACCCTTCGCAGAGCCAGCGAGCGTGGCCACGCCCGGCATGACTGGCTCGACTCGTTCCACACGTTCTCGTTCGGGGACTACCAGGATCCGGCGCACATGGGCTTTCGCGCGCTGCGCGTGATCAACGACGACACCGTGGCGCCCGGCCGCGGCTTCGGCTCGCACTCGCACACGGACATGGAGATCATCTCGGTCGTCATCGAGGGCGCGCTCGCGCACCGCGACTCGCTCGGCACCGGATCGGTGATCCGACCTGGCGACGTGCAGCGGATGACCGCGGGCACCGGCGTGGTCCACAGCGAGATGAACGCGTCCTCGTCCGATCCGGTCCACTTCCTCCAGATCTGGTTGGTCCCCACCCAGAAGGGGCTGTCGCCCAGCTACGAGCAGCGGATGTTCCCCGCCGCGGATCGCACGGGCCGGCTCGGCCTCATCGCGTCGCCCAGCGGCCGCGGCGGCAGCATCATCGTCCACAGCGACGCCTCGCTCTACACCGGCGTGTTCGCCGCGGGCCAGACGACCGAGCTGCCGCTCACGCTCGGCCGCTACGCGTGGATCCACGTGGTCCGCGGCGCGGTGCGCGTGAACGGGCAGGAGCTCGGCGCCGGCGACGGCCTCGCGCTCACCGACGAGTCGAGCGTGCAGGTCGAGGGGCGCGGCGAGGGCCGTGGCGCCGGCGAGCTCTTCGTCTTCGATCTCGGCTGATCCTGAGGATCAGCCTGTCTCGCGCTCGTGCGCGCCGCGCGCCGCGGCGAGGAACATCTCGTCGCACTGCTCCGGATCGAGCACGACCTTGCTGTCGTGCGCCGCGCGGACCCACGGGCCCGGCACGTTGAAGTCGCCCGCGGCTTCGACGTACACGACGAGGTGATCGGGCGCGACCTTGCGCACAGCCCCGATCTCCTCGCCGCCTTCATCGAGGAACACCTGATCGCCGATCTGGACCTGGAACGCCATGGCTCCACCATGGCACTTTCGGCGGCCCTGTCACGCGGCGGGCGGAGCGCGCGTCAGCGGCGCCGGCGGCGCCGGGGACACACGAGCAGCGCGAGGACGCCGAGGACGAGCGCGAGGTTGCCGCGGCGGAGCGGCCCCGCGTCGCAGCAGCCCGAGCCGTCACCGGTCTCGCCGCACACCGTGGGATCGGGGACCTGCGCCGGGAACGGCTTGCCGGTGATGCCCGCGAACGCGACGTCGTCGATGTCCCAGCCCGGACCTCCGGCGGCCCCGTCGGTGCCGACGCGGAACCTGAGCCGCACGTCCATGCCCGCCAGCTGCGTCCCGAAGTCGAGCGTCACGGTGTCCATCGCGGGATAGGCGGCGTTCTGGTTGGCGAACGCCATCCGGCCGCCGAGCGGGTTCCCCGAGGTGCTCGCGAGCGTGTGCGTGTACCCGGGCAGAACGCCCAGGGTCGTCACGTCCAGCCACTTCGTGCCGCCGTCCGTCGAGAATTCGATGACGCCGCCGTCCCACGGCATGGTGTCGAACTCGAACTTGTAGCGGTGCGAGAACGTGACCACGAGCGGGGCCGCGTCGCTCGCGGTCACGATCGGGGACTCGAGGCTCCCGTCCGTCTGGACGCTGTCGTCCGTGCCGTGCCACTGGCGATCGAGCGGCGACTCCTCGCTCTCCACCTGGGCCCAGCTCGAGGCTCCCGTCGGTTGCCAGATCGAGGTCGCGTCGAACGTGTCCGTCGCCGACGCCGCGGGGACGTCGTCGACGTTGAGCCGCACCTTGAACGGCACGTCGAGCACCTCCGCGCAGCTGCCGGCGGCCTCGATCTTGACCGTGAGCTCGCCCGCGAGCGCGCCGGCCGCGCGCTTGTCGAGCTTGACCTCCACGGTGAGCGGCTGCGACGCCCCCGGCGCGAACGACTCGATCGTCACCGGCTCCGACATCACGGTGAGGCCCGGGGTCGCCGAGATCACCGAGACCCGCACGCTCGCGAGCGGCAGGTTGCCCGAGTTCGAGATCGGCAGCGAGAGCGTCGCCGTCTCGTCGGCGTCGAGGACGTCGTCGCCGTCGCAGCCGTGCGTCCTGGCGTCGTACGCGATCTCGCCGGGCGCGGCGCGGCCCTTGATCTCGGCGCTCTCCACGATGCCGACGAAGGTCGACGACCCGCGCGCCGGGGTGACCGCGCAGCTACCCATGCCGCGGCGGGCGAACGCCGCCAGCATGATCGGCTGATCCTCCGGCGCGGCGACCGCGACGAGCGCGTCGCGCGTCTCGGTCGGGGTCGCGTCCTTGGGCGCCATGAGGAGGCCCGCGACCACGTACCGCGCCATCTTCGCGCGGGCCGCGTCGAACGACGGGCCCGCCTTGAGCAGCGCGACGTAGACCTCCATCATCGTCTGCGCCCAGATCTCGCCGGCGTTGTGGACCTCGGCGTTGTTGCCGATCACGCGGAACGGGTGGCTCGTCGGCAGCGTCACGCCGTCGGCCATGTGCCGGTACGACAGCGAGTTGATCGCCGGGTTCACGCTGTACGGCGCGCGGCGGATGCCGTAGTACGCCGGATCGGTCGTGAAGCCCTGCGTCGAGTAGATGCTGAACGGGTAGGCGCCGTCGTAGTTGTCGCCCTCGCGCATCATGAGCAGGAGCGCCAGGAAGTCGCCCCAGCCCTCGCTGATCGCGCTGCACCACCGGGTGTTGCAGCTCTGGAGGCGGTGGTGCAGGTAGTGGCCGAACTCGTGCGCGAGCAGCGTGGAGTCGAGGCCGCCGTCGAGCAGCGGCACGGCCCGGTGCGCCGTGCCGGTGACCGGGCCTGTGGCGAGCTCGGTCTTGAGCTGGTTGCCCTCCTCGAGCGTGACCGACAGGCAGCTGATCGTGATCGGCGTGGTGATCGCCGGGTCGTTGGCCATGCCCGGCGGGGGCACCGCCGCCGTGTGGTTCGCGACGATCATGCCGACGCCGCCGGCCTGCTGGATGTTCAGCGCCTTCTGCCGGTAGGTGCAGGTGCCGCGATCGACGAGCACCATCTTGCCGGTGACGTTGTTCGTGAGCGGCGTGCAGCCGTCGCCTGCCGGCGCGGTGTCGTCGACCGCGAGGGCGAGCTCCCCCATCGTGTCGAACGAGAGCGGGCAGAACGTGGCCGTGGCGGTGTCCGGCGTGCGGTTCGCTGGCTGGATCGTCAGCTTGCGGTCCTCCTTGCCGGTCCACACGAAGATCTGCATGCGGGGCGGCATGCCGTCCTCGGGCGTCGCCATGTTCGCGTTGTTGAGCGAGAGCGGCGCGTTGTCCTGCGCCTCGGCGAGCATCGCGTCGCCCGCCTTGCCGCCACGGCCGTAGTTGTCGGCCTGGGCGTTGCCCGCGGCCTCCGTGAAGCCGGCGTCGTACCAGAAGTCGTGCAGCCAGTTGATCCCGTAGAACGCCGACGTGATCGCCGCCATCTGCTGCGTCTGCGACGCCAGCGCGCTCGTGTTCAGATCGAACGCGTGATCGAACGTGCGCGCGCCGGTGGCCGCGGCGTGGAAGTCACCGGCCGAGAAGCCGCTCGGCGGGTTCACGTCGCTGTACGTCTGGACGTTGTTGCCGCTCGTCTCGGTGGCCGAATCGGGGAGCCACGGATCGGGGGCGGCCGCGTCCTTGGGGTGGTTCGTGCCGTCGACCGTCACGAGCGACGAGCCGAGGTACGCCGGGAACTGGCCGGTCGGCATCCCCGTCGGGTGGGGCGAGTAGTCGGCCACCGGGCCGTCGAGCGGGTGGAATTCGCCGCTCGGCTCGGCGTACACGCGGTAAGTGAACGCGGCGTCCGCCACGAGGCTTTCGTGCGAGATCACGCGCCCGCCATCGGCGGTGAGCACCGTGCGGAACGCGTCACCGTTCGTCGTGCCCGCGCCGCTCGCGTAGGCCTCGACGACCCACGCGGGGACGAGCGCAGTGCCCGTGGGCTGCCAGACCTTTTGCGCGCGGGCGAGCTGGACGTCGAGGTCGCCGTCGCGCCCGCGGATCAGGCGCTCGCCGCCGGGGCGGAGCGACTGCGTCGCGAGCGCGGCCGGCGCGAACGGGCGCCCGTAGTTGTGCGCGACCGCGCGCGCGACCGCCTCGGCGTCGTCGATCGGGAAGGCCGCCGGCTGGCGCGGCGTGTCCGCCGAGATCAGGGTGCCGTTCGCCGCGACGAGCTCGCCGCCCGCGCGCACCATGACGCGGAGCTCGCCGCCCGCGATGGGCAGGCCGTCGAGCGTCTGCCGCACGCGCGCGATGGTCGCGTTCGGGGCCGGCACCTCGCCGATCCCCTCGAACGCCGGCAGCGCGGCGCGGGCGACGCCCCACGCCGGGGACAGCCGGCCCAGATGCGCCAGCGCGGACTCGGTCGCGGTGGCGGCTGGCGCGGGTGGCGCGCCGGCCGCGCGGAGCAGCCGCGGCACGCCGCGTTCATCGAGCGCGAGCGGCGTCATGCCCAGCTCATGCGCGGCGGCGGCCGGCGGTGCGGACACCGCGGCGCGCGGGCTTGGGTCGGCGGCTTCCTCGAGCTCGCTGCAGGCGAAGAGGAGCGAGGGCAGGAGCAGGGTGGATGCCGGCACCCGGGGCAGGCGGCGGCGGCGTGGAGCGGGCAGGCGGTACTTCGTCATCGAGCTAGGGCACAAGCCGTAACACGAAGACGGCGCTTCCGATCCAGCAATGAGTATGGCGCGGCGCGGCGTGGGCGCGGCGCGGCGTAGGTGCCGCGTAGGTGCGAAGAGATCCTAGCGGCGGCCGGGCCGCGGGCGGTCGCGCGGCTCGACCACGACGCGCGCGACCGGCACGTAGTAGTTCATGTGGTAGCCGTACGGCGGCCCGTAGAAGAACGGATCGTAGAAGCCGAAGATCGGATCGTAGGCGACGGTGGCCGCCGACGCGACGTGCGCCGGCTGGCGCCGGAAGTCAGTGAGCTGCACGTACCGCTCGCCGTCGCCGCGCCGCACGCCCCAGCGGAACCGCAGCGCGCCGACGCGGTCCGGCGCGATCGGCATCAGCAGGTCGAAGCGCAGCTGCGTCGTGCTCGCGCTGCGCGGCGCGATCTGCATCGAGCCCCGCTCCGGGCGGAGGCTCGCGAGCCGCGGCGCGGGGAGCGGCGTGCCGTGCGCGTCGAACGCCTCGAGCGCGAGCGTGTCGCGATCGAGCTCCACCGCGTCATCGCTCGTGTTGCGGACCTCGACCGCGAGATCGACGTACGTGCGATCGTCGTGGCGCGCGACGCCATCCGACCAGACGTTGACGGTGATCTTCGGATCCGAGCTCTGATCGATTCGGAGCTCGTACGAGGCCGCCGGCTGACCGCTCGGGCTGACCGCGCTCACGTTCTCGGTGGGCTGAAACTGCGCGCGCGTACTGCACGCGCCGCAGAGGAGGAGCAGTGCGGTTGTCGCGGTGGCGAGGATCTTCATGAGAGATCGCGGTGCATGCGGTGCACCAGCGCCGCACCGTGCCGCCCGCGCCTGGGCCGCTAGCGGACCGCGCGCGCGCCCCGGCGCGGTGTGCGGCGTCGGGCGAGCAGCCCCGCCCACGCGCCGAGCGCGAGCGCGGCGGCCGTACCACCGGCTGCGCCGCTGCCCGCGGCGCAGCCCGCCCCGCGATCGTCCGCGGCGTCCGCGCTCGCGTCCGGCTCGCCGAGCGCGAGCGCGCCGGGCACGAGCGCGCCCGCGCCGGGCGCGATCACGTCGGCCGCATCGCCGCATCGGCCGGGCTCGCACGCCTGCCGGCCGAGCGCCTTCAGCTGCTCGAGGGTGCCGTTGAACTTGTCGACGTCGACCGTGTTGGCGGTGATGCCCGGGATCGTGGCCGTGGCGCTGTACTGGTGGAACGCCCACCGCGTCCACGGCGCCGGCACGAGCGGGCACGTCGCGCTGTAGTTCGCGATCCACAGCGGGTGCTCGCGGAGGTCGGCGCCGCCCACGGAGTCGCGCCAGAAGTAGAAGCCGGTGTAGATGAGCGGCCGCACGCGCACGATCGGCTCGACGCGATCGAGCCACTGCCGGACGCGCGCGGCGATCGTCTGTGCGGGCAGGCCGTCGGCGTCCTCGACGTCGAGCATCGGCGGCAGATCGCCCGCTTCGAAGGGGCCGAGCTTCTGCAGGAAGATGTCCGCCTGCGCGTCGACGTCCTGGCCCGGATGGAAGCGCTGGTACGCGCCGCGCAGCACGCCCGCCTGCTTCGCGTTGCGCCAGTTCTCCTCGAAGCGCGGATCCAGATCCGTGAGGCTGCGGCTGATCTGGATGTACGCGTAGACGACGCCGGAGGCCGCGACCTTCGGCCACTCGATCGCGCCCTGGTAGCGCGACACGTCGATGCCGTAGATGGTTGGCCCGTCGGCGCAGACGGACATCGTCTGCTCGACCTCGGCCTCGGCCTCCCTCTCGCTCTCCGGCGGCAGCTCGGCGAGCGTGCACGCGGAGGCGGCGAGAGCGGACACCCCCAGCGGGAGGATGGCCCGGCGCATGAGCCGGTTCATCGCCTGGTTCGAGGAGGAGCGCACGGCAGCCGCATCTTGCATCTGGCCGGGTCTCGTGCCGCAAGTGAATTTCCAGAAACTTACGCGCGCGCCGCCGCGGACTATCGTGGGCAGGGAGGACGCTCCGTGTGTACGATCCGTTGCTCGGCAGGGAGGATCGCGGGCCGGGGCGCAGGGTACGATGTGCGCCATGTGCCCGGTATGTTACGAGCGTGCCGCGGCGACCGGTGTGCTGTGCGCCGAGTGCTGCGACGAGCTCGCGCCACCGATCCGCGCGATTCCCGAGCAGGTGCAGCTCCACGGGATCACCCCGGCCGAGGCGGCGCTCGTCGATGTGTGGGGGCGCCCGCACGCGCTCGCGCGCAGCACGCTGATCGGCCGGAGCGTGGACGATCAGGGTCTCGCGGTGCTCGAGGCATCGATCTCGCGGCACCACGCGCGGATCGAGCGCGAGGGCGGCACGTGGTGGGTGCGCGATCTGACGTCGGTGAACGGCACGTACGTCGACGATCTGCCCGTCGAGGGCGCGGCGGAGCTCCATGCCGGCGCGCGCGTCCGGTTCGGCCACATGCCGTTCTACTTCCTGCCCACCGGCGCGCAGCTCGCGCCGCCGGTGATCGATGCGGCGACCGTGCTGATCCCCAGCCTGCGCGCGGAGGGCTCCGGCGAGCACACCGTCGAGCGCGCCGAGTTCGACGAAGAAGAGCGGACCGATCCGGGGCTGCCGTCGATCTCGCTCCGGCTCCACGAGCCGACCGGCGGCGGCGGCGGCTTCGCGGAGCTCGAGGGCAAGCGGATCCAGCTCACATCGACGCAGCTCGAGCTGATCGCGTTCATGATGCGGCGCATGGCCGAGGACGCGGCCGCGCCGCCGCTCGTGCGCGGCTTCGTGCGCGCGCCGGAGCTGATCGCGGCCCTGTCGTGGGACACCCCCGAGCCGAACGAGAACCACGTGAAGCAGCTCGTCCGCCGCGTGCGGCGCGCGCTGATGAAGGTCGCGCTCGGCGATCTGATCGAGTCGCGGCACCGCTTCGGTTACCGGCTGCGCGCTATCCCGCGCGACGAGTGAGCGCGCGGCGGAGCTTCTCCGCGTTCGGATGAGCTCGGATGAGCTCGGAACTGGCCTGGCTCGCCGCGCCTGCGCGGGGCGGGTTCTTCGTAGATCGGCGGCACGCAGCTTGCTGCATCTCCGAGCAGAACCCGCAGAAAGCCAGGCACCCCATGAAGCACACAATCCCGTTTGTTTTCGCCGCGCTCACGGGCACGGTAGCGTTCGCACAGCAGAGTCGCTCGGAGCCCGTGCCGGAGCCGTCGGCCGAGCTGGAGACCAGTCCGGTGGGCGAGGTGTTCTTCGCGTTCAACTCGGCCCAGCCGGGCGACACGTCCGAGCTCGCGCCCATCGTGCGGTGGGCGAGCGAGCACCCGACCGGCTCGATCGTCCTCGACGGCAGCGCCGACTCGACCGGCGCGGCCACCTACAACATTCGGTTGTCGGCTCGGCGCGCGGAGAACGTGCGCAACAAGCTCGTGGCGATGGGCGTGGACGAGGACCGCATCGTCCTGGCGATCTATGGCGAGGACGCGCTCCGGCGCACCGACCCGGCCCTCGATCGTCGCGTGACCGTCTGGACGACCCACGATCCGCTGTACGCGATCATCGACCAGACGCTCGTCCGCGGAAAGGCGGTGCTGTGGAGCCGCCCGGTCACCTACGCCGCGATCAACCCCGTGGGCGGGCCGGAGCAGGTCGCGATCCGCTAGCCGGAGACGAACCCGGGTAGGCCGACCAACACAGGGCGCGGCCCTCGAAATTGTGAGCGGTTTCGCTCGAGTCTCGTCGCACACTGCCTCTTCCCCCCTGGGTAAGCGGGCAGTGTGGACGACTCGAGCGTTTTGTTTTTTTGATAATTTGTTGTCACTCACGAACGATTGTGCTTAGCCCGCCTTGATCTCGCGCGGGCCTCCTCCTAAGGTCCCCTCGCATCCGATCCGTGGGACGGACCGGACTCACCGGGTGCCTCGAAGGCTCGAGGCCCGTCGGTGAATGAATTCGTGTTTGGAACGGGAGGCGGGCGCCGCGCGGCGTGCCGTCCCGGCCTGGCCGCGTCTTCATTGCCCCACTCTCACTCGTCTTAGCCCGTCTTAACTCTCTCTCTGACGCCGCCGCCGATACGTACCACGAAGAGGAGCTTTCGATATGGCCACTCCGAACACGCCGCTGCCCACCGCCGAGCAACAGCAGCAGAGCCTCAGCACGGATGCCGCGCGCAACCTCGCGACGACCACCAAGTCGCCGCCCCAGATGCAGGGCATCACCTCGCGGTGGCTCCTCAAGCTCTTGCAGTGGGAGCAGGTGTCCGGCGGCGTGTTCCGCGTGAACCGCCGTCTGTCGTACGCCGTCGGGGACGGCCGCGTCACGTTCACCAATATCGGGGCCAAGATCCAGGTCATTCCGCAGGAGCTCACCGAGCTCCCCGTGCTGCGCGGCTTCGAGGACATGGACGTGCTCGCGACGCTCGCGGACCGGTTCGTGCAGCGCGAGCTCAAGCCCGGGGAGGTCATCGTCGAGGCCGGCCAGCCCGCGGACGCGATCTGCCTGATCGCGCGCGGCAAGGTCGAGCGGCTCGTGCCGGGCAAGTACGGTGATCAGACCGTCCTGGATGTGCTCGCGGACGGCGACCACTTCAGCTACGAGGCGCTGCTCGAGGATCAGGACCGCTGGAAGTTCACGGCCCGCGCGGTCACTCCCTGCACGGTGCTCATGCTCGATCAGCGCGTGTTCGATGACCTGATCGCGCAATCGGATCGGCTGCGGGAGCACATCCTCGCGTTCAAGCGGCGGGCGAGCAAGCCGCAGGACAAGGCCGGTGAGGCCGCCATCGAGGTGTTCGCCGGCCACAAGGGCGAGCCGAACCTGCCCGGCACGTTCGTCGACTACGAGCTCGCCCCGCGCGAGTACGAGCTCGCCGTCGCCCAGACCGTGCTGCGCGTCCACACGCGCGTCGCCGATCTCTACAACCACCCGATGAACCAGACCGAGGAGCAGCTCCGGTTGACGATCGAGGCCCTGCGCGAGCGGCAGGAGCACGAGATGATCAACAACCGCGAGATCGGGCTGCTCCACAACGCCGATCTCAAGCAGCGCATCCACGCGCGGAGCGGCGCGCCCACGCCCGACGACTTCGACAACCTGCTCGCGCTCGTCTGGAAAGACCCCGGGTTCTTCCTGGCCCACCCGCGCACGATCGCGGCGTTCGGGGCGGAGTGCAGCCGCCGCGGCGTCTACCCGCAGTCCGTCGACATCGGCGGCAACAAGGTGCCCGCCTGGCGCGGCGTGCCGATCTTCCCGTGCGGCAAGATCCCGGTCAGCGAGCAGCGCACCAGCTCGGTCCTCCTGATGCGGACCGGCATGGAGAAGCAGGGCGTCGTCGGCCTGCACCAGACCGGCATCCCCGACGAGTACCAGCCCAGCCTCTCGGTGCGCTTCATGGGCATCAACGAGAAGGCGATCATCTCCTACCTCGTCAGCGCCTATTACTCCGTAGCCGTGCTCGTCCCCGACGCGCTCGCCCTCCTCGAGAACGTGGAGCTCGGGAAGGCCGGCTGATCCAGCCATGTCGCAGCCGTTCGAGCTCCCTGCGTTCTACGTGCCGTGGCCGGCGCGCCTGAACCCGCACCTGGAAGGCGCGCGCGCGCACTCCAAGGCGTGGGCCCGCGAGGTCGGCATCCTCGCGCCCGAGGGCAAGGAGCAGGGCGGAGAGATCTGGACCGAGCGCAAGTTCGACGCGCATGACTACGCGCTGCTCTGCGCGTACACGCACCCGGAGGCGTCCGGGGCCGAGCTCGATCTGATCACGGACTGGTACGTCTGGGTGTTCTTCTTCGACGACCACTTCCTCGAGGTCTACAAGCGCACGAAGGACAGCAAGGGCTCCAAGGCGTACCTCGCGGGGCTGTCCGCGTTCATGCCGATCGAGCCCGCGGGCGCGCGGTTGCCCGAGCCCACCAACCCGGTGGAGCGGGGCCTCGCCGATCTCTGGACGCGCACCGTGCCTGGGACGTCGTCGGACTGGCGGCGCCGGTTCGTTCTGGCCACGAAGAACCTGCTCGAGGAGTCGACCTGGGAGCTCAACAACATCACCGAAGGCCGGATCGCGAACCCGATCGAGTACATCGAGATGCGGCGCAAGGTCGGCGGCGCGCCGTGGTCGGCCGGCCTCGTCGAGCACGCCGTCGCCGCCGAGATCCCGGCGCGGGTCGCCGGCACCCGGCCGATGCGCGTCCTCAAGGACACGTTCTCCGACGCCGTGCACCTCCGCAACGATCTGTTCTCGTACCAGCGCGAGGTGGAGGAGGAGGGCGAGAACGCCAACTGCGTGCTCGTCTTCGAGAAGTTCTTCGGCCTCGCCACGCAGGCCGCCGCCGACCTCGTCAACGAGGTGCTGAGCTCTCGCCTCTACCAGTTCGAGAACACCGTCTTCACCGAGCTGCCGCTCCTGTTCGAGGAGCACCGCCTCGATCCGGCCGAGCGCCGCGACGTCCTCGTGTACGCCCGGGGTTTGCAAGACTGGCAGTCCGGCGGCCACGAGTGGCACATGCGCTCGAGCCGCTACATGAACCGCGGCGGCACTGCCGCCGCGCGGGCCGCGCACGTCCTCGACGGGCCCACCGGCCTCGGCACCGCGTCCGCGAGCCTCACGCAGGGGCCTGTGGCGCTCGGTCCCGGCCGGCTCAAGAGCTTCACGCACGTGCCGTATCAGGCCGTGGGCCCGCTGCCGCTGCCTGAGATCTACATGCCGTTCCCGCTGCGGCTCAGCCCTCACCTCGAGGCGGCGCGCCGGAGCACCCTCGAGTGGTCGCGGCAGATGGGGCTCATCGACGTGCGGCCCGACATCCCGGGCTCCGGGCTGTGGACCGAGCGGCGCCTCGTCGGCTTCGACTTCCCGCTGTGCGCGGCCGCGATTCACGCCGACGCGTCCGGCCCCGCGCTCGACATCTCTTCGCAGTGGCTCACCTGGGGGACCTACGGCGACGACTACTTCCCGGCCGTCTACAACTCCTCGCGGGACGTCGCCGGGGCGAAGGTGTTCGTCGCGCGGCTCGCGGACTGCATGCCGATCGGCTCCGCGGTCGCGCCGATGCCCGTCACCGCCGTCGAGCGTAGCTTGCTCGACCTGTGGCGGCGCACCACGCGGACGCTCTCGGTGGTGGATCAGCAGCGGTTCCGCCGCGCGGTGACGGACATGGTCGAGAGCTGGGTCTGGGAGCTCTCCAATCACCTCCTGAACCGGGTCCCCGATCCGGTCGATTACGTGGAGATGCGGCGCGCGACGTTCGGCTCCGATCTCACGATGACGCTGTGTCGCCTGGCCGCCAGCGACCTGATCCCAGAGGCCGTCTTCCAGACGCGGACGATGAGCAACCTGGAGCACAGCGCCCAGGATTTCTGTTGCCTCATGAACGATCTCTTCTCGTACCAGAAGGAGATCCAGTTCGAGGGCGAGCTCCACAACTGCGTGCTCGTCGTCCAGAAGTTCCTGGACTGCGGCGCGCAGGAGGCAGCCGCGGTCGTCAATCGCCTGATGACGGCTCGGGCCAAGCAGATCGAGCACATCATCGCCACCGAGCTGCCGGTGCTGATCGCCGACTTCAAGCTGAACGGGCTCGTGCGGGCGAGGCTCGAGCGGTACGTGAAGGATATCGAGCTCTGGATGGCCGGCGTGCTCCACTGGCACCGCGAGACGCGCCGGTACGACGAGGACATGCTGCTCGAGTCACCGACCGTCGGGCGAGCGCTGTACGGCCCGACCGGGTTCGGCACATCGGGCGCGCGCTTCCGCCGGTCGTCCGGCGACTCGCCCGCAGCGCCGGCCCCCGCGGCCGCGCCCACGCCCACGACACCTGCGTTCGTCGCGCCCAGGCCGCCCGTCCTCGCGGCGCCTGCACCCATCACACCTGCACCGGCAGCACCCGCACCCGAGGCGGCTGCGCCGGTTCGTCTCCCATCCCTCAAACCGACCTCCGTCCTCGAACAGATCCGTAGCTGGAGAGGTGGACTATGACCACGAATACTCCCAATCCGACCGAAGAGACGCAGCACCAGTTCAGCCTGAGCACCACGGCGGCGCGCAACCTCGCGACGACCACCAAGACGCGGCCGCAGATGCAGAGCATCACGCCGCGCTGGCTGCTCAAGATGCTGCCCTGGGTCGAGACGCAGGCCGGCACGTTCCGCGTCAACCGCCGCCTGACGTACGCCGTCGGCGACGGCATCCTGACGTTCACCTCCGTCGGCGGCAAGGCGCGCGTCGTCCCGAACGAGCTGGGCGAGCTGCCCATGCTCCGGGGGTACGAGGACACGACCGTGCTCGAGGAGCTCGCGGACCGGTTCGTCCAGCGCGAGGTCAAGCCCGGCGAGGTGATCGTCGAGATGGGGCAGCCCGCTGACTCGATCGGCCTGATCGTCGACGGTAAGGTGGAGAAGCTCGGCCGGGGCAAGTTCGGCGATCCCGTCGTGCTCGGGGTCCTCGGCGACGGCGACTACTTCACCTACGAGGCGCTGCTCGAGACGGCAGACCAGTGGCAGTTCACGGCGCGCGCCGTCACCGCCACGACCGTCCTCACGCTGACGCAGGACCGCTTCGAGGATCTGGTCCGCGAGACCCCCTCGCTGGCCGCGCACCTGGCGCGCTTCCGGGAGCTCTCGCGGCGGCCGCGCGACAAGGACAACCAGGCCGCGATCTACCTCGCGGCCGGCCACCGCGGCGAGGTCGATCTCCCCGGCACCTTCGTCGACTACGAGCGCCGGCCGCGCGAGTACGAGCTGAGCGTGGCGCAGACCGTGCTGCGCGTGCACACCCGCGTCTCCGACCTCTACAACGGGCCGATGAACCAGGTCGAGGAGCAGCTCCGGCTCACCGTCGAGGCCCTGCGCGAGGTGCAGGAGCACGAGATGCTCAACAACCGCGAGTTCGGCCTCCTGCGCAACGTCGATCCCAAGCAGCGCATCCAGACCCGCGGCCGGCCGCCCACCCCCGACGATATGGACGATCTCCTGTCCCGGCGGCGCAAGACGCGCTTCTTCCTCGCCCACCCGCGCGCGATCGCGGCGTTCGGCCGCGAGTGCAACCGCGTCGGCGTCTACCCGCAGACGCTCGAGGCCGAGGGCACCACTGTGCGCTCGTGGCGCGGCGTCCCGATCTTCCCCTGTGACAAGATCCCGATCACGCCCGCCTCGACGACCTCGATCCTCGCGATGCGGACCGGCCTCGAGGATCAGGGCGTCATCGGCCTGCACCAGACCGGCATCCCCGAGGAGATCCAGCCGAGCCTCAACGTGCGCTTCATGGGCATCGACGAGAAGGCGATCTCGTCCTATCTCGTCAGCGTCTACTACTCGGTGGCCGTGCTCATCCCCGACGCGCTCGGCGTCCTCGACAACGTCGAGCTCGGCTGACGCCCGGGACCGCCGGGGCGCGCGAGGGTTTCGGAGGTGCGCGCCCTGGGGGCTGGCGGGTCACTTGCACCTCGAGAGGGCATGCTGACCATTCTCCTGATCGTCTTGCTCATCGCGATGCTCGGCGGCGGCTTCGGCTACAGCCGCTACGGATATGCCGGCTGGTCGCCCGCCGCGATCATCGCCGTCGTGCTGCTCGTGATGCTCCTGATGGGCCGCCTCTGAGCGGGCGGCGCGGCGCGGACAAGAAATGCCCGCCCCAGGCGCGACCGTCGTGAAAGTGGTCGCGTCAGGCGCGGGCTGTGTTCGCCGCGTGACGCGTGATCCGGCTGCTGCGCGCTAGCGCCGGTGCTCGCGGATGTACGCGCCGCGGACGCCGCTCTCGCGGACGTGGCGCTCTCGCACGACCGGCCGCTGCACGCGGCTCGCGGGGACGGGGCGGCGATGCGCGACGTAGCTGCTCGGCCGGTAGTACCGATAGGCGTACGGCGACCGGATCCGCGCGATCGCGACCGGCGGAGTGCCGATCTGCACCCAGCCGCCCGTGTACGTGGCCGACCGGTACCAGATGCCATCGACGGAGTACCAGTAAAAGCCGTTCGAGTAGAAGATCGGCTCCTCGTAGTCTGCGATCACGTGCACGCCGGGCGCGACGTACGCCAGATCCGGTGCCTCCGAGGAGACCGTGACCGACGCGCCGTACTCGGCCCTACCAGAGCTGAAGCATCCGCCCGCCAGCGCGGCGAACATCAGAGCAGGGATGATCTTTCGAAACATGGGGAAACCTCCACGTCGGGGAGAAGCATCGAGCGTGCCGCGCGGAGAGCGCGATGCTGCGACGCCTGGTCGGCACGCCGAGCGGGCGTGCACGCGCAGTGCGCGACGGCTCGACGCGGCGGTGGTAGCGTCGTGGCCATGAGGATCGCTCGCATCGCGCTCCTGGGCATGGGAGCGTGCGCCGCGTGCGCGTACGCGGGTTGCGGCGGTAGCCCCGCCGCGCGCCCCGATGCAGCCGGCAACGGGCCCGGGGACGCCGGCGCGTGCGGCATCGATCGGTTCGTGACCGGCGAGCTCGTGGACCTCGACTCGACGACCGCCCTGTTCAAGGGCGTCCTGGGCGCGCGGCTCACCGTCGAGGGCGTGCCCGCGCGGTCATCGACCACGGCGCCGAACGGCCGGTTCCAGCTCTGCGCGCCGCCGGCCGGCGCCATCACGCTCGACGTCGACGCCCCTGGCGACTACCTCGACGGCAAGGCGTACATCGAGGCCGAGGCGCTCGGCGCGCCCGCCCTGAGCCTCCGCACGTACACCCGGGCGCGCGGCGCGGCGCTCTACGCGTTCGATCCGAGCCGCGGCCACGTGCTGATCTACCTCGCCGGTGATCGATCCGATCTGACGTTGAGCCGCGCGCACGGCGCGCCGCTGGCCGGCAACGACGACGACGGTGACGGCGCGCTCGCGTGGGAGGCGGGCAACGCCGGGCGCTACGTGCTGTTCCCGAACGTGGACGTCTCGAGCCCGACGATCGAGCTCGGCGGCGATCCGCGGGGGCCGCACACGCTCCCCGTCGCCGCCGGCCAGCTCACGCTCGCCGCGATCTTCTTCGTGTACTTCTGAAGCGGCGCTGATCTCGCCTCACGTCCACCTCACGGTGGATCGCTCAGCGTCGTGGGCCGACGCGCTGGCGTTGTCCCAGAACGCACCGGCCGGGCCGCCCATTCGCAAGTGGCCGTGATCGCTTACTTCGAGCGCAGGCGTGCGAATTGCTCTCGGGCATGGGGCATGAGCGATCTCCGTTCCAGTCAGTACACCGGTGAGAGCTTGGACCCCGCGCACCTGATCGAGCGCGCCGAGCGCGAGCTCGGCACCCTCGATTACCACGTCCAGCGCGGGTACCTCCTCCCGCGCGAGGCAATGCGGCTCCGCGGCGAGCTCGCGTTCCAGCTCGGCGGCCACCGCAAGGCGGCCGGGGCGCTGCTCGTGGCCGACCCCGCCGATCACGAGACGGCCGACGCCACGCGTGACCGGCTCGAGCTCGCCCTGCGGCTCCTGCGCGGCGCGATCGACGACTTCTATCAGCTGCTCGCGGCCGGCCACTCGCGCCGCTGCGAGCTCGCGCGCCGCCGCGCTCGCATCGCCGGCGCCGATGCCGATCTCGCCGACACGCTCCTCGCGCTGACCTCGAGCCTCGCCAGCTTCTACGAGAACCTGCTCGAGACCACGCCGCAGCGCCACGCGTCGTAGCGCCTCGTAGCTCCTCGTAGCGCCGTCGTTTCACGCTCCGTGGCGTCCCTCGGCCGAGGATCCGTGTAGATCTTCGAGCCATGAGATCGAGACCCGAGATGATGGCGATCGCGGCTGCGCTGGCCGCCGCCGCTGCCGCCGCCTGCGGTCCGCGCACGGTCGCGCTCGAGCCCAAGAAGATCCTGAGCGTGCAGCTCGTCCCGCCGAGCGGCACGGTCTTCTGCGCGAACGACGACCTGGTGCCGCTGCGCGCGCTCGTGCGGTACCGCGACGGCACCACGCTGGCGACGCGCGGGACGCCCGGCCAGCAGCCCGACGCGTGGATCCGCGACGGCGAGCTCGCGTGGGCGACGAGCCTCGGCGCCATCGACGCCGGCGGGCAGCTGCTGCCGCCGCCCGATCGGCTCACCTGGCTCGGCCAGTCCATCACCGCCCGTGTCGCCGTCGCGCGGCAGCCCGCCTTCGCCAGCTCCGCGACGCTCGCGCCGCGCTACGACTGCGGCTATGTCGGCGCGACCGGTACCGGCGGCACCTCTGGCGCGACCGGCGAGCACGGCACGCACGGCACGCGCGGCGCCAGCGTCCGCGTGGCGCTGACGTACGTCGAGCTACCCCCGCAGCGCCGCTGGGTGCTCGCGCGCGTGAACCTCGACGTCGCGTCCAGCGTCCGGTACTACGCCATTGATCCGATGGGCCCCGGCCGGTTCACCGTCGACGTGCGGGGCGGGCAGGGCGGCGACGGCGGCGACGGCTTTGGCGGCACCTCCGGTGCCAGCGGGCGCAACGGCGCCGACGGCACAGACGGCAGCGGCTGCAGCAACGGCGGCAACGGTGGCAACGGCGCCGACGGCGAGAACGGCTCCGACGGCGGCCCTGGCGCCAACGGCGGCGACGGCGGCGACGGCGGCGCGATCACGCTCGAGTACGACGCGCGGTTCCCCGAGCTCGCGCGGCTGCTCCAGTACGCCATCGACGGCGGCGGGCCCGGCGGGCCCGGCTCCGGCGGCTCCGGCGGCTCCGGCGGCTCCGGCGGCTCCGGCGGTCGCGCCGGCCACGCCGGCCACGGCGCGAGCGGCACCAGCTGCAGCGCGACCGACGGCATGGCCGGCAGCCGCGGCCGCGACGGCTCCGCCGGCCACAGCGGCCCCGCCGGCCTCGCCGGGCGCGCCGGCCGCTCCGGCGAGGTGCGCGCCCGCTCCGCCGACGTCGCCGCGCTGTTCGCCGACGAGCTCGCGCGCGGGGCCCCGATCGTCCCCATCGCCGATCCCGGCGCGCTGCGCCCGCCCAGCGCGCCGTAGCCGCCGCTTCAGCCCCCGCCCTCGCGGAGCCTACGCAGCGCGAAGCAGAGTGCCAGTCCTGCCAGTCGTGCCAATCGTGCCAATCCGGTGAGCGCGGCGGCGACCCGGCGGATCAGCTACATCGCGTCAGTCGCCTGCGGCCATGATTCATGAAGTACCGCTGGTCTGGAAACTCGTGCCAGTGATATAGAGTGACTCTGATCTGGAGGATGCTATGGGGCAGCGTGATGGGCGGGGAAACGGGCAGCACTCCTTGGGCACAGGCTCTCAGCAGCGCCAGGCCGGCGGGCCGCAGGTCGGTAAGCGCACGCTGGTAGAGCAGGCGTATCCGGGAAGGCGCGCGTCTTCCGTGCAGCTGCGGGCGGCGCCGAACGCGACGACACCGAGCGGAGAGGGCGAGGTCTCCTCGGCAAGGGTTCACGGCGCGGCAGATCGCGGGCGCGCGGGCACGAGCGGCACGCTTCCGCACCTTGACACGATCCAGCAGGCGTTCGGGCGGCACGATGTCCGTGGAGTGAGCGCCCACGTCGGCGGCCCGGCAGTGCAGGCGTGTGACGACATGGGAGCCCACGCATACGCATCGGGAACGTCCGTGGCCTTCGCGCGTGCGCCGGACCTGCATACCGCCGCTCACGAAGCCGCGCACGTCGTCCAGCAGCGCGGGGGCGTGCGGCTCAAAGACGGTATCGGCGCCTCCGGCGACGAATACGAGCAGCACGCCGACGCGGTCGCGGATCTCGTCGTCGCCGGTCGTTCGGCGGAGTCGCTGCTCGATGCGTACGCCAGCGCCACGGCAGGACCGGCGCAGCCAGTTGCCGAGCGTACGCACGCCGTAGGATCGCCCGTGCAGCGCGAAGACAAACCGCAACCGCCGCGGGCGCAGCCGAATTCACGCGTCGACAGGTTGATCCATCTGCTCACGACCACGCCCCCGGCCCGCGGTGCCGAAGACTGGGACGAGGCATATGCGTTTTTGAACTCGTTCTCCATACCGGACCTGCTCGCCACGATCAGCGGGGCTGCCGATCGCGGGTACCTACCGGCGCTGCTTGCTCGCGCGTTCTCGGCGAACTTGTATTCCGGCGCCGCCCGCATGCTCTCGGTCCTGTATGTCGTGGAGGTCGCCCGGACCGCGCCGTCCAGCGTGACCAACGATCAGCTGAACCGCGCGGGCGTCATCCTCGACCTGATTCCGCATGACCAGCAACTGCAGATCTTCGAGTACATCCTGAACCAGCGGGGACTCAGCGTCGCTGCGACGACCTTGGTGGAAGGCGTCATCGCGATGCGCGAACGCCAGACGGCAGCCGCCGGAGGGCCTGGCAGCAGCGCCCCAGGGAGCGGCGCGCCCGGCGGCAGCGCCGGGGGCGTCCCCTCAACCGGCGGGGTGCCGACGCCCGCCGGCGGCCCGGCAGCCGCCACCGCGACAGGGCCCGGGCCGGTCGATCCTGGTCCCTGGGCGCCGCCCGGCGATCAGCCGATCCCGTTCTATATCGGCAACGAGGCGCACAAGGCAATCGCTCGCAATTACGAGGCGGTCCATCGGGGTGACAAGGTGCGCACCAACAGCTCTCCACTCTCGATCATCTTCCGCGAGCTTGCTGCCTTGGGACCAACAGCCAACCCGGGGGCCCTGAACGATAGCGAGCTCGCCCTCAT
>Ga0247790_10000027_pt1 | contig 77836 bp, 66 predicted proteins | sample UWRJS171409R4_FD_179913 | JGI IMG/M metagenome (GOLD analysis project Ga0247790, IMG submission 179913) | Soil microbial communities from Arlington Agricultural Research Station in Wisconsin, United States - UWRJ-S171-409R-4 | ecosystem: Environmental > Terrestrial > Soil > Agricultural land...
TGCGCGATCGCCTGCCGGCCTCCATGGTGCCCGCGGTCGTGGTCACCCTCGACGCGCTGCCGCTCACCGCGAGCGGCAAGCTCGATCGCAACGCCCTGCCCGCCCCCGCCGCGCACGATCGCCGCGCGCACGATCGCCCGCTCGCCGCGCCGCGCACCGACGCCGAGCGCGCGCTCTGCGAGATCTGGCGTCAGCTCCTGCGCCTCCCGCACGTCGGCGCCGACGACGACTTCTTCGAGCTCGGCGGGCACTCGCTCCTCGCGGTCCAGCTCGCTGATCGGATCCGGCGCCAGACCGGCCACCCGGTGACGCTGCAGCAGATCTTCGCGAACAGCGTGCTGTCCGAGCTGGCGCGGTGGCTCGACGCGCGCCCGCGCGCACCGGCCGCGCAGGAAGAGGTGCCGGTGCCCCGGCCGACCGGCCTCGTCCGCCACCGCGCCTATTACAACCAGGGAGTCCACTGGCAGCTACGCAAGGTCGCCCCCGAGAATCCGTTCTCGCACCTGGCCACGTCGCTGCGGCTCCCGGCCGGCGTGGATCGAGCGCGCATGGAGCGCGCGCTGCATGCGCTCGCCGCCCGGCACTCGATCTTGCGCTCCACCTACGAGGAGATCGACGGAGAGCTCTTCATGGCAGTCCGGCCCCCCGAGCCGCCGTGGCTGCCGCGCCTCTCCTGCGAGGACCTGTCTCACTTGCCCGATGCCGAGCGCGAGCTGCGCGCGGCCGCGCTCGTGCGGAGCTTCCTGTACCAGGCGTTCGACCTCGAGCAGGGGCCGGTGATGCGCGGGCTCATCGTCCAGCTCGCCGGCCGCGCCTGCATCTTCTCGGTGGTCACCCACCACATCGCGTGCGACGGCCGCTCCAGCGCCATGCTCGCCGACGAGCTGCTCCAGCTCTACAACGGCCTGGCGAACCCCGCTGCGACGGCGGAGGCGATCCTCGGGCCGCCGCCCCTGCAGTACATCGACTTCGCCCGCTACTTCGAGGAGCTCGGCAGCTCCGCGGCGGGTCAGCGACAGCTCGCCTACTGGCGCGAGCACCTGCAGGGCGCCGAGCCGCCGCGGCTGCCCGGCCCGCCGCGGCTGCCCGGCCCGCCGCGGCTGCCCGGCCCGCCGCGGCTGCCCGGCCCGCCATCGCTGCGCCCGGGCGACGTACGGGCGCTGCCCACCGAGGCGGTGCGAGACTTTGTCCCCGGCGACGTGAGCGCGCGGCTCGACGCGCTGACGCGCGAGCAGCGGGCCAATCGCTACATGGCGCTCCTGGCCAGCTTCGCCGTCGCGTTTCACACCGAGACCGGTCAGCGGGACCTCTGCTTCCACAGCAGCTACATGCAGCGCTTCCGCCCGGGCCTCGACGCGGTGATCGGGTTCATGTCCAACTCGCTGTTCATGCGCGTCGGCGTCGATCCGGCTCGGACCTTCCGCGAGCTGATCGGCCGCGTCCGGGAGGTCGTGCTCGCCGCCTACGAGCACGGCGAGGTCGCGGTCCGGAGCTGGGCGCCCCCCGAGCTCTTGCGGGTCAACTTCAACTACGCCGACAACGTCGCCGGGGCGCTGGCCGATCGCGAGCTGGCCGAGCGGCGAGGCGCGAGCGACGGCCCGATCGAGTGGTACGACGCGGGCGCCGCCGGAGCGATGCCGCCCGCGCGCATCTGGACGCCGTTCGATCTGATCCTGCTCGTCACCGAGCTCCGCGAGGGCGTCGCGCTCACGCTGAGCTACAGCTGCGAGCGCTTCGACGCCGACAGCGCCGGGCGCTTCCTGCGCCACTATGCCGAGACCCTGGCCCGGCTCTGCGCCGAGCCGGATGTCCCCGTCGGCGCGCTCCTCCCGTCGCGGAGCCGCGCGGTGCCGCTCTCGTATGCGCAGGAGCGGATGTGGCTCCTGCACCAGCTCGATCCGGCCGGGGTGGCGTACAACATGCCGCCGATCTGCCGGCGCCTCCTCGGCCCGCTCGACACGGGCGCGCTCGCCGGCGCCTTCGACGACCTCGTGCGCCGCCACGAGGCGCTGCGGACGGTGTTCCCCGCCGTCGACGGGGTGCCCTATCAGCAGATCCGCGAGCCGGATCCGTGCGAGCTACCGATCACCGATCTGCGCGGGCACAGCGAGCCCCAGGCCGCGCTGATCGCGCTGATCGGGCAGGAGCAGCTCCGCCCCTTCGATCTGGCCCGCGGCCCGCTCCTTTGGCCCCGGCTGTACCGCCTCTCCGATGCCGAGCACGTGCTGGTGATCCTGATCCATCACATCGTGTCCGATGGCGGGTCGCTCGGCGTCCTCTGGCGAGAGCTGGCCGCGCTGTACAACGCGCGCCGGCGCGGCGAGCCGGCCGATCTGCCGCCGCTGCCCGTGCAATACGCCGACTACGCCATCCGGCAGCGGGCGCGACAGTCCGACGCGCAACCCGATCATCAGCCCGATCAGCCCGATCAGCCCGATCAGCCCGATCAGCCCGATCGCCAGCTCGCCTACTGGATCACGCGCCTGGCGGACGCCCCGGCGGAGACCGCGCTGCCGTACCGCCCCGGCCACACCGGCCCGGCGTCCTCGCGCGGCGCCGGGATCTCCGTCGCCCTCGACGCGGAGGCCTGGCAGCGCCTGCGCGCCCTCGGCCGCGGCCACCGCGCGAGCCCGTTCGTCACCCTGCTCGCCGCCCTGCGCGCCCTCCTGGCCCGGCGCGGCGGCCAGGACGATCTGTGCATCGGCACGCCGATCTCCGATCGCCACCAGGCGCAGGTCCGCGGGCTGATCGGCTGCTTCGTCAACACCCTCGTCTTGCGCACCCGCGTCGATCGCGAGGCCGCCTTTTCGGCCCTGCTCGCGGCCGAGCGGCAGACCGTCCTCGGCGCGCTGGCGCACCCGCACGCGCCGTTCGAGGCGCTGGTCGCCGCGCTCGGCGGCAAGCGCGATCGCAGCCGCACGCCGCTGTTCCAGGTCCTGTTCGGGTGGCATGACCTCGCGTGGGAGCGCGACGAGCGCGGCGAGCTCGACGGGCTGATCGGGTCGCCGGTGCCGACGCCGACGCGCTCGGCGCAGGTCGAGCTCGCCGTCCACGCGTTCGAGCAGCCCGATCGCCTGGAGCTCCACTTCGATTACGCCGCCGATCTCTTCGAAGCCGCGGACATCGAGGAGCTGGCCCGAAGCTACGTCCGCTTGCTCGAGCGCGTGATCGCCGACCCCGAGCGGGCGATCGGCAAAATCCCGCTGGAGGCCGCGTGGTGAGCGCGCGCCCCGTGTACCTGCGCCCGGACGTGAGAGCCGAGCCGCTCTTCAACCGCTGGTACGCGTGGCCCTACCTGATCCCGCCGGTCACGGCGTCGCTCTACGTGGCGCACTCGCACCTGCCGATCCTCCGCTCGTACCTGGCGGACCCCGCGGCCCACGTCACGGCCGCGGCGCGGCGCGAAGGCGGCCTGGGGCGCCCCATCGTCGGCTATCTGTCCGAGCGGGTCGCCGAGATGCAGGAGCTGCTCCGCGACACGCTCACCGGCCAGGCCCGGCTCCTCACGCTCGCCGCCGACATCGTCGCGCTCGACGAGCTGCTCCAGCGCCGCGGCCGCGGCGGCTCCCTCGACGCGCTGTACCGCGAGGTCCCGCCGACGCTGCGCGGCCACGTCGAGCTGGTCTACGATCTGCGCTCGCGCCCGTCCGTGCGGCTCATCGAGGGGCTGCTCTACCGCGGCGATCTGTACCAGCGGCAGCACCAGCGCATCGGGCTGGCCGTGATGCGCTCGGACGATCGGCTCGGCGCGCTGGCCACCCCGCGGCTGCCCGGTAACGACGAGCTCCAGCTCCCGCTCGCCTTCGATCACCCCGCCGTCGACGCCCTGTTCCAGATGCGGCTCACCCCGCGGCCGCTCGGCGCGCTCCTCGAGCAGATGGCGCTCCCCGCCGCGGCGACCGCCGGGCTCGACCGGCTGTTCACCGACGCCGCGCCGCCGCCGACGCCGCGGTTCGCCGGCCCGGGCGCGCGCGTGCGCTACTTCGGCCACGCCTGCGTCCTGATCGAGTCCGCGCGCACCGCGATCCTCGTCGATCCGATCGTGAGCTATCGCTATCCGACCGATCTGCCCCGCTTCGATCTCTGCGATCTGCCGGCCCGCATCGACTACGTGCTCCTGACGCACAGCCACGAGGATCACACGCACCTCGAGACGCTCCTCCAGCTCCGCTCGCGGATCGGCACCGTCGTGGTGCCGAAGAACAGCGGCGGCTCCCTGCATGATCCATCGCTCCGGCTCCTCTTGCAGGCGATGGGCTTTGGCTCGGTCGTCGAGGTCGACGAGCTCGACGAGATCGCGACCGCGGACGGATCGATCCAGGTCTTGCCGTTCCTCGGCGAGCACGGCGACCTCGGCGTCCGCAGCAAGTGCGCGTACCTCGTGCGCGCGGCCGGCCCGTCGATCCTGCTCGTCGCCGACTCGAACAACGTGGATCCCACGCTGTACGAGCGACTCCACGGCTGGACCGGAGACGTCGACGTCCTGTTCGTCGGCATGGAGTGCGAAGGCTCGCCGCTCACGGCGCTGTACGGCGCCATGCTGCACCCGCCGCTCGAGCCGTGGCAGGAGCGCGAGCGCCGGTTCGCCGGCTCCGACTGCGAGCGGGCCTGGGACCTCGTCGAGCGGTTCCGCTGCAAGCGGGCGTTCGTCTACGCGCTCGGCCAGGAGCCCTGGCTGTTCTACGTGATGAGCCTCGTCTACACGCCCGACTCGCTGCCGATCGTCGAGTCCGATCGCTTCGTCGCGCGGTGCCGGGCCCACGGCATCGAGTCCGAGCGGCTGTTCGGCCAAAAGGAGCTCGTCTTGCCCGCGCCCGCGACCTCCCAGGAGAAGCCTTGGTGAATCAGCTCCGCAAGCTCTTCCGCGGCCCGCCGGCCAAGGACAAGCAGAACGACAAGCAGAACGACAAGCAGAACGGCGAACAGAATGGCGAGCCGGATCCGGCCGAAGCCGCCAAGCAGAGCCGCCGCCGAAAGGCGATCCTCGAGGGCCCGCTCACGAAGACCCTGGTGACGGTCTCGTGGCCGCTGGTCCTGTCCGGGCAGATCGGCCACGTCATCGGCCTGATCGTCCTGTTCTGGGTCGCCCGGTTCGGCGGCTCCACGGGCCTCGAGGTCTGGGCCCTCCTGAACCCGCTCACGTCGCTCGCCTCGCTGCTCATCTCGAGCACGCTGAACGACGGCAGCGGCGCGCTGATCGCCCAGTCGGTCGGCGCCGGTGACCAGCGCGGCCTGGCCGTCGTGCGCGCGGCCCTGCAGCTGACGCTGCTCCTGTGCCTCGGCCTCCTGATCCCGGTCGCGCTGTTCTCCGGGCCGCTGGCGGAGCTCCTCGCCGGCGAGACCGGCGCCGCGGCGCCGCTGATCGATTTCATGCTGCCGTGGCTCCTGTTCGCGTTCCCGATCGCGCTCGCGTGCGATCTCCTCCTGGGCGCGATCCAGGTGTCCGGCTGGACCGCGTTCGGGCTCTTCCGGATCATCACGGATCTGGCGATCATGTGCAGTCTCATCCCGCTGTTCATGGGGGTGTTTGGACTCGGCATGATGGGACCGCCGCTCGCGAGCGGCGTCTCCGCGGGAGTCCTGGCGCTCCTCGTCTGGCGGACCCTCCGCAGGCACGGCCCGGCGCTGGGGCTGGGCGACGATCCGGGGCGCTTCTCGTCGGTGGACCGCGGCACCTGGCGGCGCATCGTCGAGATCGGCCTGCCGCCGCAGCTCGGCCGGATGGCGACGTGGATCGCACAGCTCGTCTACGTGCAGATGCTCGCCCACGGGGCCGGCGCGCTGGTCGGCGGCTACGGGCTGGCGATGGAGGCGATGCTCGTCCTGGGCCTCTTCAGCATGTCCCTGGCGTGGGGGACCGCGATCATGATCGGGCAGAACATGGGCGCCGGGCAGTGGCAGCGCGGCGTCGGCGTGCTGCGCCGCGCGGCCGGCGTGCTCGCCACCCTCTTGCTCGTGTTCCTGGCCTGGACGCCGTTCGCCCGGCCCGTGTTCGGCCTGCTCAGCGACGACCCCGCGATCCTCGACGCCGCGGTGGCGTTCCTCTCGATCATGCGCTGGGGCTGGATCGGAATGGCGATCTACCAGCTCCTCAATGCCACGTACACCGCGGTCGGCGCGACGAAGCTGGCCGGCGTCTTCGTGATCCTGTCCGAGTCCCTCGGGGTCGCGTTCGCCGTGTGGTGGAGCGCCAGCAGCACCAGCGATGGCGCCGTGTTCGAGGCGGTCACCTACGGCTTCTGCCTCAGCTGCGGCGTCCGGGCCGTGCTGATGCTGTCGCTGATCCGGCGCTCGCTGCTGGCGCCCCTGGCCGCCGCGGCCTCGAAGGCGGCCAGCCGCTCGGGCGTGCCGATGTCGTAGAAGCGCGTCGGGCTCTCCTGGGACCACAGCTGGCGCCGGGCGATCAGCGCGGGGAACACGTCCGCTTCCAGCGAGCAGGCCCCGGTCTGCGCGAACTGGCGATCGAAGACCTCGCGGCTCCACACGGCGACGCCCGCGTCGATGTACGGCAGCGGCGCGCCGGCCGCGCTCTTGCGATACGCGGTGAGGAAGCCGTCCTCGCCGACCTCGACGTTCCCCGGCTGATCGAGCGCGCCGCGCTCGCCGTGCTCGCCGCGCGCGGCGCCCGTGGCGAGATAGACGACCATCGTGGCGAGGGCGCCCTCCGGCGCCGCCTGCGCGAGGAGCGCGGCGTAGTCCACGTCGAGATAGGTGTCGCCGTTGACGAGCACGAACCGCTCGTCGAGCAGCGGCGCCGCCTGGCGGACCGCGCCGCCCGTCCCCAGCGGGCTCAGCTCCTGCGACCAGGCGACCTCGATCCCGTCGACGGGGTGCCGCGCGAAGTGCTCGTGGATCAGCTCGGCCCGGTGGCCGGTGAGGAGGAGGGCCTGGGTCATGCCGCGATCGCGCAGGAGCTCGACGAGCCAGCGCAGGAACGGCTTGCCGCCCACCGGGACCAGCGGCTTCGGCAGCTCCCCCGTGCTGGCGCGAAGCCGCGTGCCCATCCCGCCCGCCAGGATGACGGCCTGCCGGCGCTTCACGGCAGCCGCCTCCTCGCTCGGGCCGAGCCGTGGGGCACATTGCCCGATGCTGCAATCATCATTGCCAGTGATGAAATCCGCCGCAGGAGAAGCTCTGATGGAGCATGGGTCCAACCAATCCGTCGCCCAAAATTTCCTAGCTGAGTCCTCATTTTCGTAGTCAAGCTGTATTTTTCTTAATCGCGTGTAACCATCGGCGTCATGAAGAAAACTCACTACAAGCTGCAGCTCAAGAAGGCCACCATCCGGGTGTTGCAAAGCGCCGAGCTCAAGGGTGTGGTGGGCGGAGGAATTTCTGATGACCCCCTGAACTGCAGCAGTACCAGCTGCGGGAACCCTCCTCCTTCCGTTGGGGGAGCCTGCAAGACCCAGCACGGAAATTGCTAATAACCCCTAATAACCCTAATAATCCCTGATAACCCCTAATAACTCCTGGAGATAGTCAGTAAAAGCTGCAGCGCCAGGACTGCGTCGCGAGCGGCCCCGAGACGAGGAGCTGATCGCGCACGAACGCGAGGTGACTCACGGCGCTTTTGGTCGGGATCTTCGCGAGTTGCAAGAACCGCTCGGGATCCCAGATCGCCACGATCCCGTCGCCCCCCGCGCTCGCCAGCAAGGTGCTGGCGGCGTCGAAGGTCAGCGCGATGACGAAGTTGTTATGCGCGTCCAGGGTCTTCACGGCGCTCCAGCGCGCGCGGTCCCAGAGGGTCACGGCGCCGCCGAAGCTGCCGACCGCGAGCCACCGGCCGTCGGGGCTCCACGCCGCGGCCGAGAGCGGCCCGTGATGGCGCAGCGACGTCTCGAGCACGCCGCCGCGGCGCCAGACGCGGGCGAGGCCGTCTAGCCCGAGCGTCACGAGCAGCGCGCCGCCGGGCGCGAACGCCGCGTGGCTCACCCCGGCGCCGTGATCGAGCCGGTGCGCCTCCGCCAGATCCGACGACAGGAGCCAGGCCGCGGCCTTGCCCTGCGAGGTGGAGACCTGGTCGATCGCGAACAGCGCGTCGCCCTGATCGGAGAACCCGATCGTGGAGACGCCCCCGAGCTGGCGCTCGGCGAGCTTGCGCCCGGTCGCGAGCTCCCAGATCGCGACGGTCCCCTCCTCGTCGCACGTCGCGGCCCGCCGGCCATCCGGGTGCGCGGCGACGCTTCTGATCGCCTGCGCGTGCACGCGGAAGCGATGCCGCTCGGTCCCGCGCGCGTCGATCACGTGCAGGGAGCCCTGCCCGTCCGCCGCGATCACCGTCTGGCCATCGGGCGTCAGCGCGCCCGTGACGATCTCCGGCGCCTCCCACGTCCACAGCGCCGACGACGCGAGCTCCCACGCCGCGACCCCGCGCGGGCCGATGCGCGCCAGCCGGCCGGCCTCCACCACCGCCTTCGCCGCGGCGGGCGCGCTCGTGCTCCGCGCGATCGCGTGCGAGTACGTCGCGAACCGCGCCTGGCGGCGCAGGTCCCAGATCTTGACGGAGCCCGACCAGCTCGCTGTGGCGAGGTGCCCCGAGCGCGGATCGAGATCGGCGCGGCCGAGGAAGCCGCCGTGGTGGTACATGGCCGTCTGGATCCCCGCCGCCAGATCCCAGACGCGGGCGGTCCCGTCGGCGCCGACGCTCACGAGCTGATCGCCGGGCCCGAAGATCAGGCCGTTCACCTGGGCGGTGTGGCCGCGCAGCGTCGCGAGGGGCTCGCCGGTCTCGAGGCTCCAGATCCGCACCGTCGTGTCGGCGCTCGCGGTGGCGACGCGGCGCCCGGCGTCGTCGATCGCCATGCCCGTCACGCGATCCTCGTGCCCCTGCAGCCGGTAGATCGGCTTGCCGCTGCGCGCCTCCCACACACGCGCGGTCGTGTCGAGGCTCGAGGTGACGACGCGCTCGTCGGAGGGATCGAACTTCGCCTGCCAGACCGAGCCGGTGTGGCCCTCGAGCCGGACGAGCTCGCGCCCCTCGATCGACCAGATGACGGCCGCGCCGGACTGCCCGGCGGTGACCACGCGCGTGCCCGACGCGTCGAACGCGACCGCGGTGAGGCCGCGGGGATCCGCCGTCCACGACGCGCGCACAGATCCGGTCCGCGCGTCGTGGATCGCGACGGTCCCGCGCGCCTGGCCCAGCGCGAGGAGCGCGCCGTCGCTGTGGAACGCGACCCGGATGGCCGGCCCCCGCTCGCCGCTCACCGACGCGCGCAGCGCCCCGCCGGAGGTCCACAGCCGCACCGTCCCGGTCGCGTCAGCCGTCGCGACCTCGCCGCTCGGGCTCCACGCCGCCACGACCGGCGGCGCGTGGCCCGCGAGGGCGAACAGCTCGCGCCCGCTCGCCGGATCCCAGATGCGGACAGCGTCGTCCTCGCTGGTCGTGAGGATGCGCGTGCCCTCGGCGCCGAACACCGCGGAGCGCACCGGCCCCTCGTGCCCCTGGAGCGTCGCGAGCTCGGCCTCGAGCGGCTCCCGCGCGCGCGCGAGCATGAAGCGGACCGCGGGCGTGCGGACGCCCATCTGGTACGCCGCCTCGAGCGAGGCGAGCGCCGCCGTCACCTGCCCGCCGAGCAGCGCCAGCTGGCCGCGCTCGACGTAGCTCGCCGCGAGCTGCTCCTGGACGAGGGCGCGCTGGTGCGTGGCCTCCCGGCGCAGCCAGAACATGATCGCGAGCGCGATGGCGAGCCCCGTGAACGTCGCGCCGACGGCGAGCCGGCGCAGGCGGCGACCGCGCGCCGCGGCCGCGCGGCTGGCCTCGGCGAACGCGCGCTCGGTCGCGGTCAGGCCGTGCGCCTCGTGGTGGCGCATCCACCACTCGAGCTCGGCGAGCGCCTCGTCGCTCCACAGGAGGCCGCGCTCGCGGCCGCGCGACTCCCACTGCCGCGCGGCCGCGCGGACCTGATCGCGCATCCGCGCGCCGTCGGCGCCCTCGCGGATCCACTCCCGGACGCGCGGCCACGCCGCGAGCAGCGCCTCGTGGACGATCTCGATCCGCGCGCCGTCCTCGTGCTCGGCGATCACGAGCAGGCGCGCGGCGACCAGCTTGTCGATCACCGCGCCCGCGCTCGGGCTCGCGAGCGCCTCGCCGAGGTCGGCGACCGGGAGCTGCGCGCGCGTGCCCTCGGCCGTCACGAGGTGGCGGAACGCCTCGCGGACCAGCCGCTGCTCCTCGGCGCCGAGCGCGGCGAGCGTCTGCTCGGCGTGCTGGCCGAGCGCGCCGCCGACCCCGCCCATCGCGTCGTAGGCGGCCCGCGTCAGCCGGTGGAAGCGGCGATCGCGCAGCTCCCACAGCCGCGACGCCGTGAACGAGAGCAGCGCCAACGCGCCGGGGTTCCCGGCGACCGCATCGGCCATCTCCGGCGCGAGCTCGGGATCGGCCAGCTCGTACCCGGCGCGGCGCGCCGGCTCGACGATCGTGCGGATCAGGTCCTCGCGCGACGGGTTGCCGAGGAAGAACACCGACGCCGCCATCCGGGGGCCGAGCACGGGCAGCGCCGCGGCGCGCATCATGAAGTCGTCGCGCAAGGTGCAGATCACGCGGAACCGGCCGTCGAGCGCGGAGGCGAGCAGGTCCACGGCCGAGGCGAACCGCGCGCGCTCCGCCTCATCGCGGCAGAGCGTGAACAGCTCCTCGAGCTGATCGATGACGAGCACGAACCGATGGCGGCCGATCGCGTCCGCGACCACCGACGAGGCCGCCTCGAGCGCCGCGCCCGAGCTCGGGTCGGTGGCGGTCCCGGCCGCCACGTCGAGCAGCGCGCGGATCCGGCCCCCTCGGATGCCGGCGGCGCTGAGCCGGCCCCCGAGCGTCGCGGTCGGCCGGCTGCCGGGGCGCATCGTGACGACCCGCGAGCCCCGCAGCAGCGCCGGCACGACGCCCGCGTGGACGAACGAGCTCTTGCCTGCCCCCGAGGCGCCGACCACGATCTGGAGCGCCGTGGTGCGCAGCCGGTTCGCGAGCGCGTCGACCTCGCGCTCGCGGCCGACGAACCGATCGGCGTCGGCCGCGGAGAACGCCTCGAGCCCGAGGTAGGGCGCGCGCTTCTCGACGCCGGCCGCCGCGTCCTCGGCCGCGCGCGCGAACACGTGCTCGCCGAGCCAGTCCCAGAGCGCCGGATCGTGGCGCTCGAAGCCGTGCGGCATCGAGATCAGGCGGGCGCCGCGGCGGTCGTGGCCGTCGAACAGGAACAGCTCGTCGTCGGCGCCCGGGGCGGGCGGCGCGAGCTCGGCGAGCGGCCACAGGACGAGGGCGCTCCGGCCCTCGGGATCGAGCAGCACCGGCTGCCGCTCGGCCGGCAGGGGCCCGCGGACCGTCGCGAGCGGCCGCCGCACGTGCCGGACGCCGCCCATCCAGCGCTCGCAGACGCCGCCCTGCGCGACGACGAGCGGGTAGTCGAGGACGAACGCGGCGGCGCGGAGCAGCCGGCCGAGCGTGACGACCAGCTGCGCGAGCTGCGAGCGCACCAGCTCCCCGTCCCTGCGGCGCGAGTCGAGCGCCGGCTCGAGCCGGAGCATGGCCTCGAGCGCGTCGTCGTTGCCGGGCTCACCGCTGCCAGCGACGGTCACAGGGCCGGTCACAGGGCCCGTCACAGGGCCGGGCACCGAGATGCCCGGCGAGCTGCTCGCCACGCCGGTCACCACGCCGGTCACCGAGATGCCCGGCGAGCTCACCGCGCTGCTCGTCGAGCCGGCCGCCAGGCCGGTCACCGAGCCGGTCACCGAGCCGGTCGCCGCGCCGGTCACCGAGCCGGTCACCGAGCCGGTCGCCGAGCCGGTCGCCGCGCCGCTCGCCGGGCCACTCGCCGGGACCAGCAGATCGACGAGCGGCGGGATCGGGTGGGCGCCGCGCCGGTCCGCGAACGCGCCCGCGAGCCGGCGCGCCAGGCGGACGCGCTCGGCGTCGTCGAGGCCCCGCCGCCCCAGCTCGCGGAGCAGCGAGTCGGCCGCCGGATCGCGCCGCGCCTCGCGCACCTGGGCGCGCGCCGCGAGCGAGAGCGCGAGCAGGTAGCGGACGAGCGTCCGGAACAGCTCCCACGCGGCGTCGCGGGCCTGGTGCGGGTTGTGCGCGTCGTCGAGCGTCGCCACCGCGGCGGCGAGCGGCTGCGGCGCCCGCGCGACCCAGGCGTCGTGGATCGCGCGATCGAGGTGCGGGAGCTCGATCGACGCCTCCCCGAGCCCCGACGCGACCCGCAGCACGGAGGCGAGCTCCAGCGCGCTGCCCGGCCGATCGAGCGGGTGCTTGGCGAGCGCGCGCGCGAAGAAGCGATCGAGGGCCGGCGGGTGCTCGCCACCGAGCGGCGGCACCGGCTCGTACAGGTGCAGCTCGGCGAAGCGCATCGCCGTGGTCGCCCGGAACGGCCGCCGCCCCGTGAGCGCCTCGTACGCGAGCACGCCGAGCGCGTAGAGATCGGCGCGCGGGCCGACCGACTCGCCCCGCCACTGCTCGGGCGCCATGTACGGCGGCGAGCCGACCGTCGCGCCGGTCGCGGTGAGCTCGGCCTCGAGCGGCACGTCCGGGACCTCGTCGGCGGTGTCCGCGAGCGTGCCCGTCTCCGACGGCCGCCGGATCCGGGCTGAGATCGCGTCGGACGCAGACCGGCCGTCACGCGACGCCGCGGACGGCGCCTCCGGGATCGGCACGGGCGGGGCGTCCGGCGGATCCGCGTCGTGCAAGAGCTTCGCGATGCCAAAGTCGAGGAGCTTGGGCAAGAGCCGCCCCGCCCGCTCGATCACCATCACGTTCGACGGCTTGAGGTCGCGGTGCACGATGCCGCGCTCGTGCCCCGTCTGCACCACCTCGGCGATCCGCTCGAAGAACGGCACGAGCTGCGCGAGCGGCAGCGGGCCGCGGTCGCGCAGCCAGCGATCGAGCGGGGTGCCGTGCACCATCTCCATCGCGATCCACAGGAGCCCGTCCTCCTGCTCGACGCCGAACGCGTAGACGTGCGCGGCGTACGGGTGGTCCAGGCGCGACGCGAGCCGGGCCTCGCGCAGGAACCGCTGGATCATCACCGGACGTGCCCGGTGCTTGCCGTGCAGCACCTTGATCACGGCCTCGCGGCCGAGCAGCGGCTGCACGCAGCTGTAGACGGCGCCGTAGCTGCCCTCGCCGATGCGCTCGCGGAGGACGAACTCGCCCACTGCGCGACCGCACAGCTCGTCACGCAGCTCGGTCATCGTCGAGCATGAGTCCAGAGCATACCCCCCACGATACAGCAGCGCCGATGACAAACGATGCTCTCGAACGCCAAGCTGATCCACGCCGAGGGCGTGCGCTCGCGCTCACTCCGTGACGTTGCGCATGAAGTCCGCGACCTCGGCGAAGCGGTCATCGAGGAACCGCCGCACTGCGCCCGTCACCTCGAGGTCGTCCATCGCGGTCGTCATGCAGCGCAGCCACGCGTCGCGCATCGCCACGTCGACGGCGACCCGCGCGTGCCGCATGCGCAGCCGCGGGTGCCCGTACGCCGCGATGTAGTCGTCGGGTCCGCCCAGCCAGCCGATCAAGAACAGCCCGAACCGCTCGCGGGGGCCGCGCTCGACCTGCCCCTCCGGAGTGCACGGGTGCAGCTGCGCGAGTGCCGGCTCACGCTCGCTCATCACGTCGTAGAACCGCTCGACCAGCGCGCGCACGCGCGCCGCGCCGCCGAGCAGCGCGAACGGGCTGTCGCTGTCATCGACCACGCCCTCTCTTAGCGCGCCCGGCCGCCCCCGCGGGCGGCGCGCCCGGATTTCGACCGCCTTCGACCGCCTGGGGGGGTGCTTCAATTTGCTGCATCCGGATCCGCGCGGGCCGCGTCGCCTCCTTCATTGGCAGCAGTGACTGCGGAAACGAGAGGCGGACATGATCGGGCTCAATAGCCGCGGACCGGCGGTCAAGGATTTGCAGCTCCAGCTCAAGGCAGTTGGTTGTGATCCCGGTGATATCGATGGGATTTTTGGTCTGCAGACGCAGGCCGCCGTGAAGGCGTTCCAGAAGCGCTACGAGCGGGTCGCCGACACCGGGAACTACGATCCCGAGACGGCCGCGGCGCTCGCGCAGGCGCTCGTGATCAAGCCGCACACGGTCACGCCGCGGGTCCTCGAGCCGGGGGCGCAGATCGCGTGCAAGCCCGAGATCTGGAACGCCTTCCTGGCGCTCGTCGAGCTGATCACGAAGACGCCCGTCTGCTACGGACCGGGCCGCGGGCTGTTCCGCGACGGGACCTGGATCATCACGCACGGCCCGGGCGCGCTCGGCAGCAAGAAGTGGCAGAGCCACCAGGGCAAGACCTACCCGAGCTTCCACTGCTCGAGCTGGACGAACTTCTTCCTCGGCTGGCTCCTGCGCCGCAACGAGCAGTACACGCACTGCGGCAACATCCCGAGCCTGTTCGATCTGTGCGAGCAGACGGAGGCCATCCACCCGATCACGGGCGGCGGCGCCTATCGCGGCTACGGGTCGCACTGCCGGGAGATCAAGCCCAGCGGCGACGCGCGCAAGCGGACGGGCATCGCCGACGTGCTCGACATGCGCGAGCTCTACGAGCGGCGCGCGACCTTGCCGCCGTTCCTCGTGTGCGGCCAGTCGACGCGCTTCGAGAGCGGCTGGCGGTGGTGGCACCACACCGTGCTCTTCGCGATCGATCACGCGTCCCCCGGCGCGCCGATGTTCCGGCTGGCCGCCGATGGCGTGCAGGACTCGCGGGGCTGGTCGGGCAAGCCGATGGAGCGGATCGACATCACGCCGGCCACGATCCCGGGCTTCGACCGCGCGATCTTCCGCGGCTACGGCGTCGTGAGCGCAGACGGCAGCTACGGCGGCGACCGGCCGCTCGCGCCCGTGGTCATCGAAGCCTGACGCGCGTGACGCGCCGCTATCGGCCGGCCGCCGGACGGACGCCGACGCATACACGACGCCCGCGCGCCCGCACGTCCCGCCCTCGCTGCGCGCTAAAGCAGCCCGGCGGCGGGGGGCTGAACGCCTCGACCGCTGCTATTGGGTGAGCACCAGGACTCGCAAGCCCACTTGCCAGTACTAACCCTCCGTATGCGGCGTCGCCGTGGCGGGGCTGGGACTCCTTGCAGATTCGCAAGCCCCACGTGCCAGTGCTAACTTCTCGATCTCCTCCGGCACGTGGATATGTACGCAGGAATCCCCGGGGCAGAAGTACGCGGAAATACATCCGGACGTGACGAGCCGTCACAGCTTCTCGCAATCGCGTTGCGGAAATTGGCTATGACGCGTCCCGTCGAAAATCACATCTCCTATCCTGATGTTGACTAGGCGTGATACGTTTCCTTCTCGCTTTTATCCCACCTGTCTCTCCCCTGGCAGTACAGGGGCCGACTGATTTTGGTGGGGCCGCTTACTGGTCCCGGAATAAGGATTACAGCCAGCGTTAAAAGTCATCCATTCGATGCGCCGCGCTTGCGTGGCCTGACAGCACTGAGGCGTCGAGCTGCGTGAGTTGCGCATTTTGAATGGCATTGCTCGTGGATACGGCCCGCCGCCATGCCGCAAACGCGCATGACGGAGAACGGGTGGCTCCGGGGCAGCACTGCCGGTCACCGTGATGGCGAGCTGCCAGCCGCAGCTCATACGGGACCCAAGGATGATGCGGACGAACCCGGACCTCGTCGAGGTGACGTCCGCTTGCCCGAGGCGCAGGTGCTCCAGACCTCCACCGACGGTGTGCCGCGGCTCATCGTCGCCGAGTTGAACAAGGTGAATCGACGAGGTCAGCGGCCGCCACCAAGGCGCCGGACTGCGAACCATCCATTCCGGTAATACGACATCTTTCGCGATCTTCCAGGCGATGCAATGGCTCGCAGCGGCGAGCCCGGCAATGTCGGGGATGCGCTTACACCATCACGATGAGCATCGCTCATCCAGCCACGACTAGATTCGCAGTCTGCGGGCTGGAGATTACTCAGTTAACAGACCCTCAGAAAGGAAGACAATCAGGCCAATGATCCCGAATCATGTTCGCAATGACTGTGGACGGCGACGAAGAATCATCTGCGTGAATCGGCGGCGCTGGCATCACGCCGAGGACGGCACGTGAGCGCGTCGATGCTGGTCGTGGATCAGCTGGTTGACTTCTTGCTGGACCTCGAGGTCACGCACGCGTTCGGAGTCTCCGGGGGCGGCATCGCGCCGCTGTGGGGGCGCCTGCTGACGAGCCCGATCCGGACGCTGCACTTCCGGCACGAGACCGGCGCGGCATTCTCGGCCGCGCAGTACTACTTCATGACCGGCAAGCCGACGGCGCTGTTCGTCACGACGGGGCCCGGCTTCACGAACGCGCTCAGCGGCCTGTTCTCGGCGCGCTGGGACGGCGCGAAGATGATCGTCATCTCGGGCGGCACTGCCCCGGGGCAGCGCGGCCGCTGGGCGTTCCAGGAGATGAGCCCGCACGTGATCCCGCCGGACCTCATGACCAGCGGGCCCCTGTTTCACTTCGCGCTGTCGGTCGATGGGCTCCCCGAGCTGACCAGCGTGCAGCGTCGCATCGCGGGTGGGTTCGCTTCACGCAGCGCGTTTCTCGCGCACCTCAGCATCGCGCCAACACTGCAGTGTGCGCGTCCCGCCCCGCCGGTCTTCCTGCACACGGATCGCGTCGCGAACAGCAACGCGATCTCGGTCGCGCAGCCCACGCCCCCCGAGTCCGTCGTCGACGCGTGTGCTGCGATGCTGCGAGAGGGCCCGTTCGCGATCTGGGTCGGCTTCGGCGCGCGCGGCGCAGCGCGCGAGGTGCGGAACCTCGCAGCGCGGACCGGCGCGGCGGTGATGTGCTCGCCGCGCGCCAAGGGGATCTTCCCCGAGGACCACCCGCAGTTCGTGGGCGTCACCGGCACGTTCGGCGGCCACGACTCCGTGACTGATTACATGGCGCAGCACAAGCCGCTGCGGACCCTCGTGCTCGGCACGCGGCTCGGCGAGTCAACATCGGCGTGGAATCGCGAGCTCGCCCCGCCACGTGGATTCATCCAGGTCGACATCGATCCAGCAGCGATCGGCGTGAGCTACCCCGAGGTCGAGACGTTCGGCGTGCAGTCAGATGTCGGCGCGTTCGTCTCACGGCTCCTCTCGAGGCTCCCCGAGACCGCGCCGGCCGCGAAGGCGTACCCGCGCCCGACGCCACTGCGGCTCCTGCCGCGCCGGGGGGCGGGGGTGCGCCCCGAGGCGTTGATGCTCGCCGTGCAGGAGCTCGTCGTCGATCGCGGCACGCCACTGCTCGCGGACGTCGGTAACTCGTTCGCATGGACGAACCACCTGCTGAGGTTCCGCGACGCGAATCAGTACTGGGCCAGCACCGGATTCGGCTGCATGGGCTCGGGCACGACAGGTGTCATCGGTGCAGCGCTCGCCGCCGGCGATAAAGCGGTCGCGATCGTCGGCGATGGCGCGATGCTGATGATGAACGAGGTCAGCACGGCCGCGAAGTACGGCATCGAAGCAGTCTGGCTCGTGCTCAACGACTCATCGTACGGAATGGTCGAGCAGGGAATGCGCGGCCAAGGGTTCTCGGAGGTCGACACCGATCTCCCGAAGACGGACTTCGCGAAGCTGGCCGAGTCGATGGGCGCCCATGGCGTCTGCGTGACCCACGAAGACCAGCTGCACACGGCGCTCGCGCACGCGCTCACGATGTCGGGCCCAGTCGTGATCGATGTCCTCATCGAGAGGAGCTCACGCGCGCCGTTCGGCAAGCGCCTCCAGACGCTCCTCTCCGCACCTATCTCCTCGAGGAGACCGCGGTGACGATCACGGCGGGCCTTCGCTCAGTCGCCGTCGGTGTGCCGCGGACGATTCGCACGAACCAGCACTGGCGCGAACATCGCCCACAGCTGATCGCCGAGAGCGAGCAGCGGAGCCTCGCGCGGAGCTTCGCGCCGATCGATCCGAGCCCGGAGACCCAGCCGTTCGACGCCGAGATGGCGCCGTACCTCGATGATCCGTTCCGCGGCGCGGTGCAGCGGCACGTGCTCGCCGCCGATGAGACCGCGCTGATGATCGAGGTGGTAGCCGCGCGCGACGCGATCGCCGCGGCGAACATGACCGCTGCTGACGTCGATCTGCTGCTGGTGTGCTCGCTGCGACCGGACCAGCTCGGGCCCGGTAACGCAGTCTACCTTGCACGCGAGCTCGGGCTGACCTGCGCGGCGTGGAATGTAGAGTCGACATGCTCGAGCGCGATCGTCGCGATGCAGTCAGCCGTGGCGCTGGTCAAGACGGGCGAGTATCGGAACGCGCTCATCGTCGTGTCATGCACCTACACGCGCGACGTCGATCCAGACGACACGCTGCAGTGGTTCATGGGCGACGGCGCCGGGGCGTTCATCGTCGGGCAGTGCGCTCGCGGCGAGGAGATCCTCGGATTCAAGACCGCGAGCAGCATCGCGACGTGCGGCGCGTTCTTCTACGAGCTGCTCGCGGGCGTGGACGGCACACCGCGGATCCGCATGGCCGCGGGGAAGACGGCGAGCCGCCTCCTGCGCAACAGCGGAACGCGCCTGGTGCGCGAGTGCTGTGCGGGCGCGGCGAAGGCGGCAGGCGTCCAGCTGTCAGATATCCATTTCTTCATCTTCAACACACCATTGGCCTGGTATGACAAGTTCTGCGCGCGAGCGCTCGCGATCGATCCGAGCAAGACGATCAGCACATACCCACTGTATGCGAATGCCGGCCCCGCCCTGCCGGCGATGAACCTGTTGCACGCGGCGCACGCACAGAAGCTCGCGAAGGGTGAGCTCGTGCTCGTGTACTCGATCGGCTCGGCTTCGAACGCGAGCGCGATGGTGATGCGGTGGAGCGGCGTTGGGCTCGGTCCGATCCCGCCACGCAGTCCTGCTGCGATTCTTCCATCGCTCGATGAGGCGGCGGCCCCGATGGCAATTGCGGGCGCCACTGCCTTGGATTCCTCCACTCGTTAGAGGTGTCTCTCATGCACTCGCTCGCAAACAAGCTCCATGCCCTCTCCTCGCTCTACGACGCGGCGCGACGCATGCGCCCCGTCGACTTCGCGATGCATGCCTTCCAATGGTTACTCGGCCACATCGGGTTCGACCGAGGCATTATCGCCACCTCGCGGAGGAGTGATCCCACGTGGCTCGACGCGCACTTCTGGGGGATCGCCGATCCTCGCGCGCTCATGGAGAGCTACACCCGGGTGCGCCACCTCGACGTGCTCAGCCAGCACATGCTGGAGCGCGCGCTCCGGGCGCATCGAATCGACATCGATGATCCCGAGATTTCTGGGCCGCGCTTCACACCGTTACGTGAGCATTTCCGAAAGTTTGGAGGGATCCATGTGCTCGGTATCGCCGTTCCGATCGGCGAAGGCGCTGTGAGCTCGGTCTTCATGCTCGCCCGTGGAAAGGACGATGCGCATTTCACGGCCGAAGAGCTCGAGCTGTTCGAAGTGGTCACCCCGCACTTCGCCCAGGCCGCGGCGGTCAACCGCCTGTGCTGGCTGCCGTTCGACAACGACCCATCCAACGCCGACACGATCCCGGTCGCGTTGATCGGCCCTGATGGTCGCTTCATGCAGATGACTCCCGCATTTGCCCAGCTGTTCTGGCCGGCAGCGCCGCCGGACTCGGCCTACCTGCCCGAATCGATCTTCGCGGAGCTGCGCGAGAGCCGAGTGCCGCTCTTGCCCAGCAACAAGCACAGCCTCTACGGCCAGACCGACAACTCGGGCAACTGGCTGCTGCGCATTCGATCCCGTGGTCCACTCGATTGGCTAACCCCGCACGAGCGGCAGGTCGCATGGCTGTTCGCGCGCGGTGTGAGCTACGAGGAGATCGCCCAGGATCCCACGCTCCTGGATCCAGCGTTCGTCCGGAAGTACTTACGACAGATCTACGAGAGGCTCCGCATAAGCAACCGGCACGAGCTCGCCGTGCTCTTCGCCCGCCGGTAGCGTCCTCGTCGAGCTACCGCCAGGAGGACGGAAGCGCCGCGAGCCGCTAGCGGCCGGCGGCCGGACGGACGCCGACGGCCTCGTAGAGCGGCGCCGACGGGTACACGACGCCGGCGCGCATCGTGCTCGTCACGGCGCGGATCGCGCGGATGTCGGCGAGCGGATCGCCGTCGATGACGGCGAGATCGGCGCGGCGGCCGGGGGCGATCGTGCCGACCTTGCCGTCGGTGCGCATCGCGCGCGCCGCGCCGAGCGTCGCCAGCTGCAGGATCGCCGCGTTCGGGATGCCCGCGCGCGAAAACAGCTCCAGCTCGTGGTGCAGCATGAGGCCGGCGATGTGATCGGTCCCGAGCGCCACGACGACCTTCGCGTCGTAGAGCGCCTTCACCATCGCGAGCTGCTTGGTGAACGCCGCGCGGTACTGGGCGCGCTGCTCGGGGCCTGACACTGGCAGGCCGCCCATCAGGAACCGGCGCCGCGGCATCACCGGCAGGCGCGCGGCGAGATCCTCGAGGCCGGGCGGGATCTGGCCGCCCTCCGCCACGAACATGGGCTCGAACACGGCGAGCGTCGGCGTGATCACCGTGCGCTTCGCGCGGAGCAGCGCGAAGAAGTCCTGCACCGGCCGCGCGCGCAGATCGAGCGAGGCGGCGCGATCGCCGACGAGCGTGAACCGCGTCCGGTCGCGCGTCTCGGTCTCGTGCGTCGCGAGGAAGTTGAGGAACACCATGTTGATGTGCTCGATGCCGTCGAAGCCGGCCTGCACCGCCTCGTGCGCGAGCATGTGGACGGGGACATGTCCGGTGACCTGCATGCCGCGGGCGTGCGCGGCGGCGGTGATCACCGGCACGAGCTCCGGCCGCACGGAGTTGTAGATCTTGATGCCGGCGTAGCCGCGCCCCGCGTAGAACTCCACGCCGGCCTTCGCCTCGTCGGCGGTCTCCGCGGTGATCTTCATCGAGGCGGCCTTCTCGCCGCGGCCCTCGATGAAGCCGAACCGCACGAGGTGCGGCCCGATCGCGGCGCCCGCGTCGTAGCGGCGCGCGAGGTCGTCGATCGTGTCGGGATCGCCGCCGACGTCGCGCAGCGTGGTGACGCCCGACGCGATCGCGAGCACGCCGTCGGTCGGATCCGTGTGCTGGTGCATGTCGACGAGGCCGGGCACGAGCGCGCGGCCGGCGAGGTCCACGACCTCGGCGCCCGGCGGGATCGCGACCTTGGCGGCCGGGCCGACGGCGCGGATCGTGTCGCCGACGACGAGCACGGTCTGTCGCTCGAGCCAGCGGCCGCGCAGGACATCGAGCACGCGCGCGCTGGTGTACGCGAGGCCGGCGGCGGGCGGCCGGTGCGCGTGCGCCGCGGCGAGCCGCTGATCGCGCTCGCGGAGGAACGCGTCCTGCTTCGCCGTCAGCGTCGGGATCACGGCGTCCCAGCCCTCGGGGACGAGCGACAGCCGCAGCGCGTGCGCGGTGCCGAACCAGGTGCCGTCGGCGTTCATCCAGGTGAAGAGCGGCGCGAGATCGAGGCCGTGGATCGCGTAGCCGGTGATCCGGCGCGTCTGCCCGCTGGCGCTCACCGTGGCCTCGCCGATCGGCTCGACGGTGGCGGTGCCGGCGGGCAGGAGCGCGAGCGTGCCGCCGGCCTTCAGCGCCGCTGGCACGAGCAGGCTCTCGTAGGGCAGGTGCGCGATCGGGACGTAGAACGCCGGGGCGGCCGGGCGCGCGAGGCCGGCCTCCTCGTGGCTCTTCCAGCGGAAGGCGTCGCCCTCGCGCGCGAAGCGCTCGTCGAGCGGAGCGCCGATCTCGTGGTTGCCGGTCGCCTGGAGCTGCGCGATCGTGCCGTCGGCGGCGAGCCGCAGCGTCGCGTCGACCTTGGGGCCGCGGCCGTTGTCGGACACGACGAGCGCAATCGCGATGGCGCCGTCCGGCGCCGTGGTCGTGACCAGCGAGCCGATGCGCCGCGTGGACGCGCCGATGGCGACGTGCGTGACGGTCACCGGCCCGGCCGCGAGCTTCGGCGTCGTCGGCGCCGGCTCGGCCGGCGGCCGCGGGATCGGCTCGGGCGGCCGCGGCGGCGCGAGCGGCTCGGGCGACCGCGACGGCGCGGCCGGCGGGGTCCCGCACGCCAGCGCAAGCAGAGAGAGCAGCCACGCGGATCGCATCGGGCGCAGGATACCGCTCGCCGCGGAGCCGGCGGCGGCGTACGAATCGCCTGATGGCGACTCCCCGCGGAGCCAGCGGCGGCGTACGAATCGCGGCGATGTCAGCATCCTCGCAGCGCCCGCTCCGCGTCGGCCTCCTCGGCTACGGCCTCGGCGGCCGCGTGTTCCACGCGCCGCTCATCCGGGCGTGCCCCGGGCTCGCGCTCGCGGCGGTGGTCACCGGGTCGCCCGAGCGGCGCGCCGCGCTCGCGGCGGCCTGCCCGGAGGCCGCCGTGCTCGACACGCCCGACGAGCTGTGGGCACGCGCGGCGGAGCTGGATCTCGTCGTCGTCGCGACGCCGAACCGGAGCCACGTCCCGCTCGCGCAGGCGGCGCTCCGCGCCGGGCTGCCGGTGGTGGTCGACAAGCCGCTCGCGCGGCACGCGGCGGAGGCGCGCACGCTGATCGCGGAGGCGCGGGCGCGCGGGCGCCTCTGCACCGTGTTCCAGAACCGGCGCTGGGACGGCGACTTTTTGACGGTGCGCAAGCTGCTCGCCGAGGACGCGCTCGGCCCCGTGCGCCGCTTCGAGTCGCGCTTCGAGCGCTGGAGCCCGACGCCGCGGCCGGGCTGGCGCGAGAGCGGCGATCCCGAGGAGGCGGGCGGCCTGCTCTACGATCTCGGCGCCCACCTGGTGGATCAGGCGCTCCAGCTGTTCGGGCCGGTCCGCACGGTGTACGCGGAGCTCGATCGGCGCCGCGCCGGCGTGGTCGCCGACGATGACGTGTTCGTCGCGCTCACGCACGCGTCGGGCACGCGCTCGCACCTGTGGATGAGCAAGGCCGCCGCGCAGCGCGGCCCCCGGTTCCGCGTGCTCGGCGAGCGCGCCGCGTTCACCAAGCACGGGCTCGACGGCCAGGAGCCCGCGATGGCCGCGGGCGGCGTCCCCGGCTCGCCGGGCTGGGGCGAGGAGCCGCCCGAGCGTTGGGGCGTCCTCGGCGAGGACGGCGCCGCGCGGCTGATCCCTACCGAGGCCGGCCGATATCTCGCGTTCTACGAGGCGGTCGCCGCCGCCGTGCGCGACGGCGCGCCGCCGCCGGTCGATCCGGAGGACGCCGCGGCCGCGCTCGACGTCATCGAGGCGGCGCGCGCGTCGGCGGAGCGCGGCCAGGTCGTCGCGCTCGGCGAGCATCGCGCCGGCTGACTCCGATCGAGCGCGGCGCGGGCTCTCCGGCGCCAGACACATTGCTAACGACTGTTAGCGTCGACGCGAAGGTCGTCGATCACGGACCCGATTTCAGCGAGCTGGCCACTCGCGTGTTCGCTCGCTTCGGGAATCGACACATTTACATGCCCCGCATCCAGGCCGACGAACCCACAGCGCGGATCCGATCCCCGAGGCGTTCGAAGCAGTGATCGCGCGCTTTGGCTCCAGCTGACGGCTGGAGGCGGCGTCACTTCGCGGAGATGCGCGTGACGTCGACGACGATCGGCCGGTGGTGATGGGACGTGTGGGACTGGAAGCCTTCGCCGGTCACGGTGATGTGCTTGCCCTTCAGGGTGCCGAGCTGCGCGTGCAGCGTGTCGTTGGAGGCGTAGACCTGGATCGAAGCGGTCTCCTTCTTGTCGAAGCCTGCCGGGAGGCACACGGGCCGATCGAGCTCGAGGACGAACGGCTGATCGACCCGGCTTTTCGGATCGCTCTCGTTGAGGCGCACCGTGACGCTCTGGAGCGTCCCCGCGTACGAGGTCTCGCGAAACGTCACGATGTCCTCGCCGCCGCCCCCCCAGGGGAGCTGCGTGCAGCGGCCGGAGGGAGCGCCGGCCGCGGGCGCTCCGCCTGCGGCCGAGGCCGGCGGGGTCGCGGGCGTCGACGCCGTCGCGGGCGCCGCGGGTGCCGACGCCGTCGCGGGCGTCGACGCCGTCGCGGGTGCCGACGGATCCGCGGGTGCCGGCGGATCCGCCGGTGTGACCGGCGGCGGGGCCGCGCTGCGGGCGCCGCATCCGCCATGAACGAGCATTGCGACGCTCACGATTCGAGCTGCGTGGGACCGCATGGGCTGCCGAGCATACCGGAGGACGAGCGGCATCCTGGCGGAGAGCACCAGGTGCTGCGCTCGGCGGCGAGCGTCGACCACGGCGCCCACGTCACCCGACGCCGCCTGTGTAGACGGCAGGCTCATGTCTCGCTGTGAGGTGCCGCATGCTGGAGCGCTCGCTCCCGTCCGGATCCCGTCCGGACCGAGGAATCCGCCTGGCAGGCACGAGGTGTGCTCATGGATCGCCTTCGCGAGCCTTCCAGCTCGAGCCGAGCTGAGCTGGCTCGCGAGAGGCCGCCGAAAAGAGAGGGAACATGATCGGATTCAACAGCCATGGCCGCGCCGTCAAGGAGCTCCAGCTCCAGCTCAAGGCAGCTGGCTGCGATCCCGGCGACATCGACGGCATCTTCGGCCAGAAGACGCAGGCCGCCGTGAAGACGTTCCAGGAGCGCTACGAGCAGCTCCCGGACACCGGGGTCTTCGACTTCGAGACGGCCGCGGCGCTCGCGCAGGCGCTCGGGATCACGCCGGACAAGGCCATGTCACCGGAGGTCGAGCCGGCGGCGCAGGTCGCGTGCAAGCCCGAGATCTGGAGCGCCTTCCTCGCGCTCGTCGAGCTGATCACGAAGACGCCCGTCTGCTACGGACCGGGCCGCGGGCTGTTCCGCGACGGCGCGTGGATCATCACGCACGGCCCGGGCGTGCTCGGCAGCAAGAGCTGGCAGAGCCACCGCGGCAAGACCTACCCGAGCTTCCACTGCTCGAGCTGGACGAACTTCTTCCTCGGCTGGCTCCTGCGCCGCAACGAGCAGTACACGCACTGCGGCAACATCCCGACCTTGTTCGAGCTGTGTGAGCAGACGGCGGACGTCCACGCGATCCCGGGCGGCGGCTCCTATCGCGGCTACGGGCCGTACTGCCAGGAGATCGAGTCCAACGACGACACGCGCAAGCGGACGGGCCTCGCCGGCGTGCTCGATCTGCGCGAGCTCTACGAGCGCCGCGCGACCTTGCCGACGTTCCTCGTGTGCGGCCAGTCGACGCGCTTCGAGCACGGCTGGCGGTGGTGGCACCACACCGTGCTGCTCGCGATCGATCACGCGTCCGCGGGCGCGCCGATGTTCCGGCTGGCCGCCGACGGCGTGCAGGACTCGCGGGGCTGGTCGGGCGCGCCGATGGAATGGATCGAGATCACGCCGGCCACGCTGCCGAGCTTCGATCGCGCGATCTACCGCGGCTACGGCGTCGTCAGCGCGGACGGCAGCTACGGCGGCGATCAGCCGCTCGCCCCCGTGGCGCTCGAGCCGTGAGGTGACGGCCCCGACAGGGGCGCGCCCGCTGCCGCCATGGGCACAGCGCACGGTGAGACGGCACCGCACGCACGCCGGTCCCCCGGGCGCGCGGTGCGGTGGTGGGCGAACGTAGGGTCAGGTTCGCTCGAACAGCGACACCCACGCGGGCATCCCGCCGAGCGCCTCGTCGATCGGCAGCCGGCCGGGCTGGAGCTCGAAGGCGGCCGGCCGAATGAACACTTCGCGGAAGCCCGCGAAGTAGCTGCGGAGGTCCTCGGGCGAGTAGCCGCGCGGCGGGTGGCCCAGGTCGATCGTGGCGAACCCGAGCATCAGGAGGCGGCCGCCCGCGGCGAGCACGTGCGGGAGCTCGGCGACACAGCGGCTGCGATCTTCGTCGGAGAGCATGTGGAAGAAGCCGCAGTCGATCACCGTGTCGAAGCGGCGGCCGAGCGCGGCGAGCGCGAGCGCGTCGCCGTGGACGAACGTGGCGGGGAGGCCCCGCTCGGCGGCCTTGCCGCGCGCGGCCTCGATCGCCGGCAGGGCCGTGTCGATGCCCCACGCGTCGACGCCCCGGCGCGCCAGCTCGAGGACGTGCTCGCCGGTGCCGCAGCCGAGATCGAGCGCGGAGCCGGAGAGCTGGAGCTCGTCGAAGGCGGTGACCAGCGCGCGCTGCGGGCGGCCGATGTCCCAGGGCGGACTGGCCGCGTATGCCATCGTGAAGAACTCGGGCGTGACCATGCTGTCCATGCCGCCCGACCTTAGCGCGATCCGGCGCGCTGACACGCGCGCGCCGCGGGCCGCCTGCGCGCGCGGCGGCCGCGCCGGAGTATCGTCGCGCCATGTCCGAGGAACCGGCTCCCGTCGAGCGGATCGTCGAGCTCGAGATCAAGCTCGCCTACCAGGATCACGTCATCCGCGAGCTCGACGCGCTCGTGCGCGCGTTCGGCGACCGGCTCGATCGCGCCGAGCGCGAGCTGAAAACAGTCAAGGACTCGCTGGTGTCGCCCGCGGTGCCGCTCGGTCCGCAGAACGAGCCGCCGCCGCATTACTGAACTGAGCTGCTCGCTGCCGCCGTGCCGCCCGGAGCGCTCGCGGTAGCGAAACAGGCGTCCGGGATCCCGGCGGTGTAGGCTCGTGCGGCGACATTTCGTCTGCCTCCCAGCACCTCGACGCTCCGGCTGCCCGCCGATCCTATGTGCCCCCGGACCTGCGTTCTTCCGCACGTCCTCCGAGAGGCCGCTGCTGATCGAATTTGAATTCGCCGAGGGTCGCCGCGGCAGGACCTCCACCTTGATTTCGCCGAGGGTCCCCGCGGCAGGACCTCCACCTTGATTTCGCCGACAGTCCCCCGCGGTAGGACCAAGCGTACGAGCGAGGTTTGCTCGCATGCGAGCGCGCGGGTATTGCAGCAACGGCTGGCGCGCGCTCAGCAGACTTCAGACAGCGTAGGAGCTCACGGCACCGTCACCGCGAGGGCGGTGCTCGATCTTCACCGGCCGCCTCAGCCTCTCATTCGCTCATTTCAGGGCCAGCGCACGCCGCGCCAGCGTGAGCGTCAGGACGCCTGCGCCGCAGCGCCGGTGGCGCCGGCGGCGCCGAGCGCGCGAGAGAGCAGCGCCTCCGAGCGCGCGATCAGCGTCGACACGCGCTCGGGCGTCATGACCTCGCTCGGCCGGATCGCCACGCCCTTGGGGTTGATGTGGATCCCCGACGCGCGCTCGAGCTCGGGCGCGAACAGCGCGGCGCCGACGCGGCGCGCGTACTTCTCCGGCGAGGGCATGAAGAGGCCGATCAGCCACTCGATCGCGCGGTGCTTGAAGCTGCCCGCCCCGAGGTAGTTGCTGCGGATGTCCGTCGCGATGAGCCCCGGATTCAGCCCGAACGCGCCGAGGTGTGGGTAGCGGGCGGCCGCGTCGAGCACCAGCGCCTCGTTGCCGGCGACCGTGTTCATGTGGGCCGCGAACGCCTGGTAGCTGCGCTCGGAGTTGAGATCGTCGGGGTCGCCCGCCTGGCCGGTGCCGGGGAAGCCCATCACGAACAGGCGGGGCCGCGGGCCCCCGCTGCGCGCCGAGCCGAGCCGCGGCGCCGCCTCGCGCACGATCGCCAGCCGGCTCAGGTAGCTCACCGCGAGGTCGCGCTCGAGCCCCTCGCGGGTCGCCTCGCGCGCGCGCGCGGTCATGATGCCGGTGGTGAGGACGAGCGCGTCGAGCGCCTCGGCGGGCAGCGCCTGGCCGACGCGGCGCGCCTCGGCCATCGACTCGAGGTCGGCCGGCACGAACGAGAGCCGCGCCACGCCCTGATCGCGGAACGTCCGGCCCACGACGGTGACCTCGGCGCCGCGGGCGGCCATGAACGCGGCGAGCGCGCGCCCCAGGCCCCCGGTCCCGCCGACCACGGCGATACGCTTGCCGGTCAGATCGAGCCGATCGGGGTCGACCCGCGGCAGGGTGATGGTGCGATCCGGGGTGCCCGAGAGCTTGCTCATGAGGTCAGCATGCGCCGGACGGGCCCGTGCAGGAAGCTCATGACGCTTCATGTGCACATGAGAGATGCTCATGACCATGGATCCGCTCCCGCTCTCTCAGATGACCGCGCTCGACGCCCTCCTCCAGGAGCGCAACGTGCGGCGCGCGGCCGAGCGCTCGGGCGTGACGCAGTCGGCGATGAGCCACGCCCTGCGCCAGCTGCGCGAGGCGCTGGGCGATCCGCTCCTCTTGCGCAGCGGCAACGCCATGCTGCTCACGCCGCGGGCCGAGGCGATCCGCGCGCCGCTGCACCACGCCCTGGCCCAGGTGCGCGCGGCGGTAGCGGCCCGCCCGGGGTTCGACGCCAAGACCTCCACGCGCCGGTTCTCGATCGCCTGCAGCGACGCCGTCGCCGTCACGCTCATCCCCAGGCTCGCCCGCGATCTGTGGCGCGCGGCGCCGGGCGTCGGGCTCGAGCTGCGGCCGCTCGGGCTCGAGCGCGTGCCGGAGCTGCTCGAGGCGGGCGAGCTGGATCTCCTCGTCACGCCGGTGCGGCCGGCCGCGCCGGGGCTCAAGGCGCAGGCGCTCTACCGCGCGGACTGGCGCGTGGTCTGCAATCGGTCGCTCACGCGCGGCGGCGCGCCGCTCGACCTCGATCGCTACTGCGCGCTGCCCCACGCGATCATCGGGGCGCAGGGACCGGGCGTCGTCGACGAGGCGCTGGCCAAGCTCGGCAGGACGCGCCGGGTCACGCTGGTCATCCCGTACTTCATGGCGGCGAGCGCGATCCTCGAAGCGACCGACCACCTGGTCACGCTGCCCGACGGCCTCGCCGAACAGATCGTCCGCGGCCGGCGGCTCGTCCGCTTCGAGCCGCCGCTGCGGCTGCCCACCGGCCGCGTCTTCGCGGTGTGGCACGAGCGCTTCGATCACGAGCCGGGAGCCCGGTGGCTGCGGGAGCGCGTCCTCTCGGCAGCGCGCGAGCTGGGCCCTGCTTCGTGATTCCTCCGACCCGGCGCGCGAGCCGCCGCCAAGAAACGTTGCTTGCGCCCCCCCCTGGAACGGGACCAAGCTCCGGACTGGGTCATGCAGCGCGCGGACGTGGTCAGCGGACGCTTCGAGGTCCTGCAGCAGGTGAGCACCGGCGGCATGGGCCACGTCTTCCGCGCCCGCGATCTCGCCTCGGGCGACACCGTCGCCGTCAAGGTCATCTCCGGCACGCAAGGCCAGCGCTCCGAGCGCTTCACGCGCGAGGTCGAGCTGCTCGCCGAGCTGGTCCACCCTGGCATCGTCCGCTACATCGACCACGGCGAGACGCCTGGCGGCGAGCTGTTCCTCGTCATGGAGTGGCTCGACGGCGAGGACCTCGGCGTCCGCCTCCTGCGCGGGCCGCTCACCACCAGCGAGGCCGTCCGGCTCGCGGCGCGCGTCGCCGAGGCGCTCGGCGCCGCGCACGCACGCGGCGTCGTCCACCGCGATCTCAAGCCCAGTAACCTGTTCCTGCCGGGCGGCCAGATCGATCAGGTCAAGGTGATCGACTTCGGCATCGCCCAGCGCGAGGGCCGCTCCCAGATCACCCGGACGGGCACGCTGCTCGGCACGCCCGGCTTCATGGCCCCCGAGCAGGCGCAGAGCCACCGCCTGATCGACGCGCGCACCGACGTGTTCGCGCTCGGCTGCGTGCTCTTCCAGTGCCTGACCGGCGTGCCCCCGTTCGAGGGCGACAGCCCGGTCGCCGTGCTGGGCCAGCTCCTGTTCGGTCAGGTCCCGCGGGTCAGCGCGCTGCGGCCCGAAATACCGGAGGACCTGGACGTGCTCGTCGCCAAGATGCTGGCGAAGGACCCGGCGCTCCGGCCCAGCGATGGCGCGAACCTCGCGGCAGCGCTGGCCGCCCTCGGCCCGCTCGTCCACAGCGGCACAGCGACGGCAGCGCTGCGGCGCCGCGCGGCCTCACCGGCGGCGCTCACCGGCGGCGAGCGGCGCCTGTTCTCCGTGGTGCTGGTTGGGCCATCCGCCGGCACGCACGCCGGGGACGCCCCGCACGCGCCCGACGACGCGGCGGATGCAGCGCTTTTGCGCGCGATCCGGCCGTTCGGCGGCCAGCTCGAGCAGCTCGCCGACGGCGCGGCCATCGTCGTCCTCGAGGGCGAGCGCCAGGTCGCCACCGATCAGGCCGCGCAGGCCGCCCGCTGCGCGCTCGCGCTCGGCGCCCTGGGCGCGGGCCGCTCGATCGCGGTCGCGATGGGCCGGGCCGACTCGACGATGAAGCTCCTCGAGGGCGAGGTGCTCGACCGCGCCGCGCGCCTGCTCACGCAAGCCGCCGCGCCGCGGATCGCGATCGACGACATGATCGCCGGCCTGCTCGACGCCCGGTTCGAGGTCCTCGAGGACGACACGGGCCTCCAGCTGTGCGGTGAGCGCGCGCTCGTGCAAGGCGCCCGGACGCTGCTCGGTCGGCCGACCGCGTGCGTCGGCCGCGACTGGGAGCTCGGCGCGCTCGTCGCCCTCTTCGATGACTGCATCGAGGAGCCGCAGGCGCGCGCCGTCATCGTCACCGCCACCCCCGGCATGGGCAAGTCACGCCTCGCCGCCGAGCTGATCGGTCGCCTCCAGCGCCGCGACGACGAGCCCGCGATCTGGATCGGCCGCGGCGACTCCTTGCGCGCCGGCTCCACCCTCGACCTGCTCGCCCAGGCGCTGCGCGGCGCGCTCGGCATCCGCGGCGGCGAGCCGCTCGAGGAGCGCCGCGACCGCGTCCGCGCCCGCGTCGCCGAGCACGTCCCGGCCGCGGATCGCCAGCGCGTCGCCGAGTTCCTCGGCGAGCTCGTCGGCACCCCGTTCCCGAGCGGCGACCCGGGCAACGACGCCGGCAGCCCCCAGCTCCGCGCCGCCCGCCAGGACGCCCAGCTCATGAGCGAGCAGACGCGCAACGCCTGGCTCGACTTCCTCGCCGCCGAGGCCGCCGCGCGGCCCGTGCTGCTCGTCCTCGAGGACCTCCACTGGGGCGACTTCGCCACCGTCCGCTTCATCGACACCGCGCTCCGCGATCGCGGCGAATTGCCGTGGATGGTCCTCGCCCTCGCCCGCCCCGAGGTGTTCGAGCTGTTCCCCAAGCTGTGGGCCGAGCGCCAGCACGTGCAGGAGATCCGCCTCAAAGAGCTCGGCAAGAAGGCCGGCGAGCGGCTCGTCCGCCAGGTGCTCGGCGAGCGCGTCGGCTCCGACACCATCGAGCGGCTTGTCCGCCAGGCGGACGGTAACGCGTTCTACCTCGAGGAGCTGATCCGCGCCGCCGCCGAGGACAAAGCCGAGGGCAAAAACAGCGCCCTGCCCCCGACCGTGCTCGCCATGGTCGAGAGCCGGCTCGCGCAGCTGCCGCTCGAGGCGCGCGCCGTGCTCCGCGCCGCCAGCGTGTTCGGCGAGGTGTGCTGGCAGACCGGCGTGGCCACCCTGCTCAGCGAGGCCATGGCGCCGGACGCCGTCGGTGACTGGCTGACCCGGCTCGTCGAGCAGGAGGTGCTGGCGATCCGGCCCGGGGCCCGGTTCCCCGGCGAGCGCGAGCTCGTGTTCCGCCACGCCCTGTTCCGCGAGGGCGCCTACGCGACCCTCACCGACGACGATCGCCGCTCCGCCCACCGCCTCGCCGGCGACTGGCTCGAGCACCACGGCGAGACCGAGCCCATGGTGCTCGCCGGTCACTTCGAGCGCGGCGGCGATCCCGCCCGCGCCGCGCACGCGTACCTCGCCGCCGCCGAGCAGGCATTCCACGTGCTCGACCTGCCGGTGACCTTGGCCCGCGTCGAGCTCGGCATGCGCTGCGCGCCGCCGCCCGAGGTCCGGCTCGCCCTGCTCGGCCTGCGCTGCGAGGTGTTCACGCAAGACATGCAGCACCCGGACGCCGTCATGGCCGCCGCCGAGGAGCTGATCCGCGCCGCGCCGCGCGGCTCGACCCCGTGGGCGCAGGCGCTGTCCGCGCTCTGCACAGGCGCGGCGACGACCGGCCGGATCCCCAAGCTCCTGGCCGCCGTCGAGCTGCTCCGGGGCGTCGAGCCGGCCCACGAGGCCGCCGGGCGCGTGGCGTTCGCCTGCGTCCTCGCGGTCGGGCTCCTCGATCTCGTCGGGCTCGTCGCGGAGGCGATCGAGCTGGAGGCGCTGTTCTTCACGACCGTCCGCCCGACGCGCGGCGGCGATCCGCTCGCGCGCTACTGGTGGAACCTCACGCTCGCCCACCGCAGCAGCCACGCGCACGACGATCCGTGGGCCGCGCTCCAGTGCGCCGAGGAGAACCTGGCGATCTACGACGTGATCGGCGGCGAGCGGACCTTCCTCGTCGCGCACCTCTACCGGGGCGTGAACCTCGCGTACCTCGGGGCGTTCGAGCCCGCCGCGGCCGCCCTCGAGCGGGCCGCGCCCGGCGACGCGACGCTCGGCCTGGCCGGCTCGGAGCGGCAGCTCACCCTCGCCTGGCTGCGCGCCGACATCGGTACGCCCGACGCGCTCGCCGCCGCGCGCGCGACCGCGCAGGCGCTGCGCGATCAGGGGCGCGCGCACCAGGTCGCCATCGAGGAGGGCCGCGGCCGCTGGGTGCTCGCCGAGGTGCTCCGCCGGATGGGCGACCTCGAGGCCGCCGAGCACGAGATCGCGCCCGCGCTCGGCACGCTCCCCCCTCTCGATCAGCCCGGCGCCCGAGCGACGCTCGCCGCGATCTACCTCGCGCAGGGCCGCACCGCCGACGCGCTCGCCGCCGCCGAGGACGCCGCCGCGCGCTACCAGGCCATGGGCGGCGCCAACATGTTCCGCGGCGCGTTCGTGCGCCTGATCCGCGCTGAGGCGCTGCATGCGACGGACACCGCCGGCGACCACGCCGCCGCGCGCCGCGCGATCGCCGACGCCCGCGCGCACCTCTTCGCGATCGCCGATCGGATCCCCGATCCCGCCTACCGGCGGAGCTTCCTCGAGAACCTGCCCGAGAACGCGCGCACGCTCGCCCTGGCGCGCGCGTGGCTCGACGAGCCCGCCCCCGGCGCCTAGCGCCCGCCTGCGCTCGAAACGCGCCCGCCCCCGGCGCCTTGCGCCCGCCTGCGCTCGAAACGCGCCCGCCCCCGGCGCCTGGCGCCCGCCTGCGCTCGAAACGCGCCCGCCCCCGGACGCGTAGCGCCCGCGTTTCACGCGGCGGTCTCGACGGAGGATCGGTTATCCTGCACGCGTGCAGGCTCGCTGGGTGATCGCAGGGCTCTTCGTCGTCGTGGGCGGGTACATGCCGGCCACGGCGCTGTTCCTCGGGCTCGGCGTCGACGCCGGGTGGTGGCTGTACGCGGCGGTCGCGACCGGCGCGTTCGGCGCCGGCGCGCTGATGGTCGCGCACGCGCCGCTGCGCCCGTGGCGCGAGCCAGCCGCGGCCGGCGCGCTCGCGATCGCGGTGCTGGCGATCGGCGCGAGCGACCGCGTCGACTGGGCGTTCGAGGGCGTCTTCTCGCGCCTGTTGCGGCCGTGGTACGTGGGGCTCGGCACCGCCGTCGTGAGCGGCGCGCTGGCGGCCGCCGGCGGCGCCGCGGTCCGCCGCCTCGCGACCGCGTCCCCGCGCACGGACCTGATCCTCGTGCTGAGCTCGCTCGTGGTCACGGGCATCACCGGCCTCGTCGTCATGGTCGCGTATCCGTCGCCCGCGACGCTGCTGCTCTTGGCCGGCGTGGCCGCCGGCGGCTTCATCACCCAGGCGGTGATCGCACCCAAGCGGCCGTGGGCGTGCGGCGCGGGGAGCGGCTTCCTGGTGCTGTTCGGGCTCGCGCGGGAGGGGCTGGACCAGGACCCGACCGAGCTCACGTACCTGCTCGTCGGCGGGATCGTGTTCGTCCTCATCGGCTACGGCGGCGCCCAGCTCGCCTGGTGGCTCCTGCGCCGCGGCGCCGCCCCGACGAGCCCCGACGTCCCGTCCGCGCGCCTCGGCTGACCCGACGCCCCCGATGCGCCCGATGACCTCGAAGGCATGGTACTGGGCCGCCGCCGGGCTGTTCCTCGTCGGGACGTCGGTCCTGATCATGGCGACCATGGCCATGGGCTCGGCCGCCCCGGAGATGAACCGCGTGGTCATGCCCGGCAAGGCGGAGCTCGTCCTGCCCGCCGGGCGCAGCACGCTGTACCTCGAGCGCGAGTCGATCGTCGACGGCAAGCCCTACCGAGCCCGCGAGGATCTCAGCTACCGGTGCTCCCTGACCGACACCGTCGGCCAGACCGTGCCGCTCGAGCCACCGACGACGCCGGCCAGGTACAGCGGCGCCGGCTACACCGGGGAGAGCGCGCTCGAGGTCCGCATCGCCCTCGCGGGGACCTACGCGCTCGCGTGCGAGTCGAGCACCGGCCCGTTCGTGATGGCCGTCGGCATCGGCGCCGGCGCCTGGCGCTGGGTGGCGGTGATCGGCGGCGGCGTGCCGAACCTCATCGCCGCGATCCTCTTCGCCGTGGTGCTCCTCAAGCGGTGGCGGCAGAAGCAGGCGCGGGCCGCCCGCTAGCAGACGCTGCTACGAGCCTGGCTCGACGGGCTACGGGCAGCCGCCGCCGTGGCAGACCGCCGAGATGTTGTTGTTCCAGTAGCTCGACATCTGGGCTGCCATCTGGCCATCGGGGACAGAGAGCCTGGCTCCCGTGCAGTTGGCATCTGTATACAAGGTCCAGAGCCCGCTCCATCGATTGAAATAGGAGCTCGTTGCATTGTTGAATCCGTAGCCGCCGAGGTTTTGACATGCATTGTATGGCACGAGCTCGAGCCTGCCACCTCCATAGCCCCCGCCGTCCCAGAGGCAGAGCCTGTCCGGGTTGCAGTCCCAAGCACCGAGGGTAGTGCCGGAATCGGTGGATGCCACACTCGCCGCTCCGAGCTCGCCGCTGGCCGCGGCCGCCTCGTCGGCCGCGGCCGCCTCGTCGGCAGGATCCGTGGCGCACGACGGCACGCTGGAGAGCGCGATGACAATAGCTCCAACACTCAAAACACGATTGCGCATCAACTTCTCCTGGTAAATGGTCTCGGCTGCAGAGATGGATTTGCAGTCCATCTTCTGTCCACGCGTGCGATGTGAGCAAACGCGGTGCCGCGACCCTCGAGCGCGGCTCGCTACGAGCATCTCGTACGCCGCGGCACGGCGAGCGCCGCGGGCGCCATGCAGCGCGGACCGCGACCGCGTCCATGTTCGCGATCCGGCGTCACGGCAGCGGGCTCACCGCCAGATCGCGGTCGCGAGGCACCCTGGGTACTGCCTCCTACCGCGACCTGTACGTTCGAGCGCGCCCGCAGCATTGCGCGCGTACGCGCGCTCTCGTGGATGAGGATGACCCGATTACGGCTCGCAGCTAGAACCGGCCGCCGATCGAGAACATGCGCGGCGCGGTCCCGGAGACATCCTCGCGCGCGAGGTAGCCGATGTCGAAGGCCGCGGCGGCGACGTAGCCGAGGACCCCGCCGACGATCCCGTACGTGATGGCGTCGAGGGCGCCCTTCCCGCCCCCCGAGCTGCCCAAGGCCGCGCCGAGGCTCGCGCCGAGGATCGGCGCGCCGACGCGCAGGCCGAAGCTCACGCCTGCGCGGCCCCAGTTGCCGTGCGCGGCGTGGACGATCGGCCCGCCGAACAGGACCCCGCTGACGCCGAGGGCGATCAATCCCGCGTTTTCGGCCTCAGCCCCGGCGAGGATGAGCACTCCCCCGACGACGTCGGGCGCGGCGACCTGGTAGCCGTACCACTCCTCCTCGGCGTGGGCCGGCGAGGACGACAGCGCGAGGAAGACGGCGGCGGCCGCGAGCACGCAGCGCAGGCGCATCCCCAGCATCGTCCGCAGGCTCGATTCGTGATAGGGCGTACAGCTCATGATCAGGCACCACGCCATTCGCACGGGGCTGGTCTTCCTCGCCGCTTGCGGGACCGGGGGCTCGAAGACCACGTTCCCCGGCGGCGAGACCATCGCATTCTACGGCATCCTGGTCGACGTCCCCGCCGAAACCAGCTCCGCGAGCTCCGGCTCGCACCGCCCGATGAACTACGAAGGCGCGCCCACGGAGGTGACGCCCGGCATCACGTTCATCCACCCCAACACGAACGATATGTACGTCGAGATCAAGAAGCTGCCCGCGCCCGTCTCGCTCGAGGGGATGAAGTACTCGTTCGAGCAGCAGCCGCGGGCCAGCAGGCTCACCGGCCGCACGACCGCGCGCGGCTGGGACTTCGAGTACGGCTGGAAGAACGATGGCGCGCCCGTCGCGACCGTGTACGTGCGGTACGTCCAGCTCGGCAGCGAGCAGTACGAGTGCCAGTACGACGACGGAAACTCGAAGCAGCTCGATGTCGCCGACAAGATCTGCCGGTCGATCCGGCCCAAGCCGGCCGCGAAGTAGGAGGCGGCCCGCTCGTACCGTTCGCCGGGCAAGTGAGCTGCGACGGACGCGGTGCTAGCGTCCACGTGTGAAGACGTTGATCGGGCTGCTCGGGGTACTGGCGTTCCTGTCGCTGCCCGCCGGGGCGATCGCGCTCCTCATCCTCATAGGCAAGGCCATCGCCAGGAAGATCAACGGCCCGCCGCCCTTCGACCCCGATCCGCCGCCGGTCCTCCGGCGCTCGTACACCAACACGATCCTCGTGACGCTGGTCATCGTGGGAGTCGTCTCGTTCGCGGCCATCTGCGTGGTCGGCTCGATGATCCCCGTCGACTGATCCGTCGACGCCGCTGGCGCCGCGCTATGCTCCGGCCTCGCATGGGCACCTTCGACGAACGCGCGAGCAAGCCGTCGCGCGGCCCCATGGACATCCTCAAGTGGAAGCTCTCGCGCCGCCCCGAGCGGCGGGCCGCCGACTTCGCCGCGCTCGACGCCGTCCGCCCCGGCATCCACGACGGCGGCGCCGCGGCGCTCGCGAGCGGCGAACCCATGGCCGTCTGGATCGGCCACGCCACGTGGGCGCTGCGCATGGGCGGCAAGCTGCTCGTCACCGATCCCGTCTGGTCGCGCGCGCTCTCCGGCGTCGTGCGCCGGCTCGTCGCGCCCGGCGTCGCGCTCGCCGCCATGCCTGCCATCGACGTCGTGCTCGTGACTCACGACCACCGCGATCACATGGATCTGCCCACGCTCCGGCAGCTCGGCGCCGGGCCCCTCTACATCGTGCCGCTCGGCAACGGCCCGCGCATCGCGCACCCGCGGGTCGTCGAGCTCGACTGGTGGCAGTCGCACGTCGTCGGCGATCTCGAGATCACGCTCGTGCCCGCGCGGCACTGGTCGATGCGCGAGCCGTGGAATCGGAACGACTCCCTGTGGGGCGGCTACGTCGTGCGCGGCCCCGAGGGCGTCGCCTACCACTCCGGCGACACCGGCTTCGGCGATCACTTCGCCGAGATCGGCCAGCGCATCGGACGCATCGACTGGGCCATGCTCCCCATCGGCGCCTATAGCCCGCGCTGGTTCATGGAGCCGCAGCACATGGATCCGATCGAGGCCGCGCAAGGCTTCGAGGCGCTCGGCGCGCGCCACCTGCTCGCGATGCACTGGGGCACGTTCCGGCTCACCGATGAGGCCATCGGCGAGCCCCCCGCGCGGCTCCGCGCCCACTGGACCGAGCGCGGCCTGCCCGACGATCGCCTCTGGCTCCTCGACGTCGGCGAGCCCCGCCCCCTGCGCGCTATATAAAGGAGCGCCGCGGCGCGTTATCCTACCTTCCGCCGAGCAGCGCGATCAGGTCCATGAGCCCGAGCTCCGAGGCGGGCCCCCGTACAGGCGTCGTCGGCGTCCTCGCCGGAGCACAGCTTCGGGGGCCGCAGCCGTACCGACGGCCCGCGTCTGGCACCGCGCCGCGTGCGCGGGTAAGACAGCCGCATGTGCCGCAACATCCGCACCCTCCACCACTTCGAGCCGCCGACGACGCCCGAGGAGATCCACGCGGCCTCGCTGCAGTACGTGCGCAAGGTGAGCGGGGTCGCGAAGCCATCGCGCGATGCGGAGGTGGCGTTCGCGCGCGCCGTCGCGAAGATCGCCGCAGCGACCACCGCGCTGCTCGACGCGCTGCCATCCCGCGGCGAGCCGCGCACGCGGGAGAACGAGCGCGAGAAGGCCAAGGCGCGGTGGACGCGCCGCGAGCAGGCCCGCCGGCCGTAGGCGCGCGCCAGCCGTCCGCTGGAAGCGCGAGCGGATCGCGATGAATCGAGGATTCCAGTGATCCCAGCAGGTCTCGAACCTGTGACCTACGCTTGAGCGAAGCCTAGGTCTCCGTCGACGATCTGTCCTAGGATCCGGCTATAGGATCCAAGCCGACGCCTCCCGCGAGGATCAAGATCAGGCCGGGCCGCCAGTGGCCGGAGTCGCCAGCACGCGCGGCGCCGCGCTCATCGAGGTTCTCCGGTCTGCGCTGGCGACCCTCGACACGCTCGAGCCGGCCGAGCAAGCCGCGATCGTCGGCGCGCTCGTGGCCGACCTCCGGGCGCGCCGGCCGGTTGCGGTGGCGCCGCTCGGAGCGCTCGGGCCGCCGACGGAGCCGATCCGGGACCCGAGGGGCGCGCCGTGACGCGCCGTGCTCGCCGGGCCGCGATGGTGCTGCTTCTGTGGCTCGCATCGTTGCTCGTGATCCGGCCCGGAGTCGCGTCATGAGGCGCGCGCTCCGCCGCGAGGTGTTCTCGGGCGAGCTCGTGCTCGGGGCCGCGGTTGACCTCGCCGAGCTCGAGCTCCGCCGCGGCGCGCACGTGCGCACGATCGACAGCGAGGGCAACCGGATCGCCGATACGCGCGAGCCGGGCGCGATGCTGTGGCTCGAGATCGGGGACCGGCCGACACCGATCCCGCCGAGCTGGCGCGCATCCGGGCCGAGCATCAAGCGCGCCGTGAGGCTCGCGCTCGGCGTGCTGCCGAGCAGCGGGCCGCCGCCGAAGCGCGCGTGCCGGCGCTGTGGGCCGCGCTCGCGCGCCGTCATCCACGGGGGGAGCGCTACCTCGACGAGCGGGGGCTCGACCCGGCCGCGCTTCGCCAGCGTGGAGACCTCGTCCGGTACTACCCCGACGGTGCGCCGGCCGTGCTGCTCCATGACCTCGCGACGGGCGCGCCGATCAACGTCGCGCGCCGGCAGATCGACCGCGAGCCGAAGATCCTCACCCTCAGCATCGCGCGCGTGCTCGGGCTCGACGATGGCGAGGTGGACGGCACGTTCAGCACGGCCGGCTCGCTCGTGGGCCGCGTGATCGACATCGATCTGGACGGCGTAGATGTCGCGGTGCTCGTCGAGGGGGTCACCGACTCGATCGCGGCGGCGCTCGCGTTCGACACGTGCGCGATCGTCGGCGCGAGCGGCTGGTACCAGATGCCGCGCGTCGCCGCCGCGGTGGCTCCTCGGCTCGTCGAGGCGCGCGGGTGGCTCCTCGTCGCGGTTGACGATGACGATCAGGGGGTCGCGGGTGCAGGCGACGCCTGTTCGGGTACGTGCGCGGCTGACTGCACCGCGATCTTCGGAAGCAACGTGACGTGCAACGCTTCGAAGTTCTGCCAGCGCTAGGCGAGCCGCCGTTACTGGGCGTTCAGGTACTTTTCGACCCAGGCAGACGCCTCACCGACGACCTCGAACACGGCGGGCTGCCACTCGTCGCTTCCGCTGTAAACCTTGCGCCATTCCCGCCCCAGGCGAAGCTGGGTGCACGGCTCGGGATCGTAGAACGTCAGCGTCAGGGTCGCCGTGGTCGTGGGCTCGTACACCTCCCATCGACCGCATTCTTCCTCGCTCTTGCCCGACAGCGAGAAATTGTAATGCTTGCACTCGCTGCGGGAGTTCGTCTCGACCTTGATCGACGTCGTCGCGAGGTAGTCGACCCGAGCGGCGCTGGCCTCGGCACAGACATCCCGCCCGATCATCCGATCGGGCATCGCCTCGATCGTGACGCGCGGATCGCGCGACAAGGCGAACACGACCTTCTTGTCGAACGAGTCGACCGTCGCGACGTGCTCCGGCTTGATCCCGGGCGTGCGAACTTGCCAGACCTTGATCTCGTCGGGCGCATGACGCGGCTCGAGTGCAACGCGAGGCGATCTGCACGCGGCGCACACCACAACCACGCCGAGGACGATCAGACGCATTGCACGAACCGATCAGCGTGCGACTCGAGGTGCGCATCACGCATCGCTCGAAGCGTATACCAGCATGCGACGCCTCTGGAGGCGATCCGGACCGAGGAGAGCGGCTCCTCGCGATCGCGATGGAGGTGGTGCTCGCCGCGGCCCTCGAGCTCGCCGCCCTCGAGCTGGCGTTCGGCCACGGGCCCGCCGCCGCCGCCGCCGCGCCGCGATGGCCACGCTGGCGATCGAGGTGGTGCTCGCCGCCGGCCAGGCTCATCGTCATCGCGGCCGGTCCGCACCACGAGGACGCATCGCCGAGGGTGAAGCGATGACGCGGCTCCGGCCGCTCGGTCGGCGCGCCGCCAGCATGCGCGCTGCGGTGGCGCGGTCCCGCGCGGCGCGGCGGCCGGGCCATGGAGCGCCGCCTGTGCGCCCGGCTCGATCAGCTCCGACCGCTCGCCCGGGCCGAGCATGACGAGCTCGTGGCGATGCTGCGCCGCGTGGCAGACCCGGCCGGCCGGCCGCGGCGCTCGCCGCGCGGATCCTAGACGGATCCTAGAGGCTCTGCGCCACCGGCCTCGCGGCGAATTCCGCAATGATTCCGGTGATCCCAGCAGGTCTCGAACCTGCGACCTACGCTTTAGGAATCCGTACCCCACCAACGTGATTCCAACAAAGTTGGCGGAATCACAGGTATCCGTGGAAGCCAGGGAACGTCAAGAACCCACTTCTCGTGAGCGAAGTGGCAACGCCGTGGCAACGCCCAGGCCCTCAAGCTGGGCTTGGATCGCTGGGCGACCGATTGAACAGCCCTACCAGGAACTCGGTGTCACGCCCCGGGTGCTCCGGGTCGTCTCCGTAGTCGGGAAGCTCGACTCGAACCCCTTGGGCGACGGAATCGCGGATCCGTCGCTCGATGTAACCGATCGCCAGCATCAGCGCGTGCAGTTTCCCCTCGCCGTGAATGTCGGCGACGCGGCCCGGCCCGTCCAACCCGCCCATGGTGACCGGGCAGATCGCTTCGCGGTTGCCATCCGGCACGAGCTCGGGCACGCCGATCGCGATTTGCCCCGACACTCGCGCGCCGCCCGGGAAGATCCAGACGATCGGCATCTCGACGATCCACTTCACGGAGCCACCGTGGTGATGGGACCGCATCCCCTTTGGCACTCCGGCCGGAGATGGTTTTCGAGTCGCCGCCTGCACGCCGCTCGGTCCTCGCGCCTCTTGAGCCGACGACAAGTCTCCCCCCACGAGTGCTTTTCGTTCCAGTCGCAGCAGAGGTAGCACTGCTCCGGAGTCGGCTCCTTTGTGCAGTCTCTGGGAGCCGGGATGGGCTTCTTACCGTCACCGGGTCCGCCGACGGGTCCGCCTGATCCTCCGGGACAGTTTGGGCTGGCCGGGTCGTGCGACGGCGCGGCCGTGCTCTCGTCCGCGTCGCTCACGCCGCTCTCGTCTTCGTGTTCCTCGAGAGTGTCGTCGAACGAGCAGCCGGCCAGTATCAGCGTCAAGATAAAAGTTTTTGCTCTCATGCCCGAGAGCCTGCCCCGTCGGCTCGACACGGCAAATGCGCGCCGACGCTCAGGATCTGACGATGACGCGGATCAGGGTTTGCCCGTCTCGAAGCTGTCCGCCCTGCTCGGCCACGCGGACGCGGCGACCACGGCGATCTACGTGCGGAGAGAGGCCCACCACGCCGCCAAGGACCCTCGCGCGCGGCTCAGTGGCAACAAAATGGCAACGCCGCCTGACGAGCCGAACTCACTACCGAATTAGCCAGAGGGATTTCATGGATGCGATTTGTGCGAGCTGCTGAACGCCCAGGCCGTGTGGTCCTCGACGCCGACCCAAGCGCGCTCGCCGCGCTCGCCGCCGCGGCGCTGGCGATCGAGGTGGTGCTCCTCAGAGGGCGGCCGAGGCCGAGGACCGGTGCCGCGCCCTGGCGTAGGTTTCGTGGCACGATGGCCGCATGGCCCAGCTCAGCCACATCGAGATCGAGGGCTATCGATCGATCCGGAAGCTGCGGCTCGAGCTCAAAGCGCTGAACGTGCTCATCGGCGCCAACGGTTCCGGCAAGTCGAACCTCATCGGGGCGCTCGGGCTGCTCGGGGACGTCGTTGGCCAGCGGTTGCAGCTCAACGTCGCAGAGAAGGGGGGAGCGAGCGCGCTGCTCCACTTCGGGCCCAAGAAGACGAAGAGTCTTCGGCTCTGTACGCGGTTCGGGCCCAGGGAGTACGAAGTGCAGCTCGTACACGTGGCTGGGGACGCGTTCGTGTTCGCGAAGGAGCAGTCGATCTTTCACCGAACCGACGAATCTGGCAGCCCGATCGTCACGATTTTCGGCGATCCAGGAGACAAGGAATCGGGTCTCGATCAGGGCTTGGGCCCAAGCGAGCCGGCGTGGCACGTCATCGAGGCCGTGCGGGGGTGGAAGGTGTCTCAGTTCCACGACACGAGTAAGACCGCCGGGCTCAAGCAGAAGCACCAGATCAATGACAACCGCGCCCTGCAGCCGGACGGTGCCAACCTGGCGGCATTGCTCTACGGGATGAAGCAGAGCGCGCCCAGGAAGTACCGCGAGGTCGTCGATGCGATCCGCGCGATCGCGCCGTTCTTCGAGGACTTCGTCCTCGAGCCCGACGCGGTCCAGCCCTCCGTGATCCAGCTCGAGTGGCGTCACCGATCCGATGCCAGCTATTTCAACGCCCATTCGTTGTCCGATGGCACGCTGCGCTTCATGTGCCTGGTCACGTTGCTGCTGCAGCCGACGAAGCCATCCGTGATCATCATCGACGAGCCGGAGCTGGGACTCCACCCGTCCGCGATCGTGTATCTTGCAGAGCTCATGCGCATGGTCTCGCGCGAGTGCCAGATCATCATCGCGACGCAGTCGGTGACGCTGCTCGATCAGTTTGCGTCGGAGGACGTGATCGTCGTCGAGCGCTCCAACGGCGAGTCCACCTTTCGCCGGCTGACGGAAGCCGAGCTCAAGAGCTGGATCGACGACTACTCCCTGGGCGACCTCTGGCTCAAGAATGTCCTCGGTGGACAGCCCGCCTGAGCATGAAGCGGCTCCTGATTCTCGTCGAGGGACTCACCGAAAAGCGGGTTGTCGGCGCCATCCTGCGTGATCACCTGAGGGCGCGCGGAGTGGATACAATCCCCACGATCCTCGACACAAAGCCCCCGAACGTCGGTCCGCGGTTCAAGGGCGGCGTGTCGACATGGAGCAAGATCCAGGATCACCTGAAGAGGCTACTCGGAGACACGGCTGCCGTCGGCGTGACCACGATGATCGACTACTACGGCTTGCCGAACGATGTCCCCGGTATGGGGACCCGTCCGAACGGTCCGCCTCGGACTCGCGTGGAGCACGTCGAACAAGCCATCGGGGCACAATTCAACGATCGAAGGTTCCGACCCTACCTGATGCTCCACGAGCTCGAGGCGATGCTCTTCACTGACATCTCGAAGTGGGAGCACCGCTTCGACGCTGCAGCGATCGCAGCGCTGAAGCACGACGTCCACCGCCTTCTACCAGAAGCCATCAACGAGACCCGGGAGGGCGCACCGTCGCGGCGAATCAAGTCGCGGTTGCAAGACTACTCGAAGGGGATCCATGGACCGCTCGCGGCCCAGGACATCGGCCTCGCGGCGATCCGCGCGGCGTGTCCGCACTTCGCCGCCTGGCTCACCTGGATGGAGAGCTTCGGCGAACGCGAGGATGGCGACCCGATCGGCGGCAACGGTGGGCATGAACCGCCCGACTGATCCGCAGCGCGACAGCAGCTCCACGTGATCGCGACGATGATCGCGCTCACCCTCGCGGAGATGCTCGCCATCCGCAACGTCGGCGGTAGTCTTGGAGCATGGGTACCGGCTCGTCGGACGACTACTACGCGTTGCTCGGCATCGATGCCGAGGCCGACAACGCCGAGCTGCGCCACGCCTGGCGGCGGCTCGACCTGCGGCCGCCCCCAGACCGCGCCGACCCCGGCGCCATGGCCACCTTTCAAAGGATCGTGGCCGCGTACGCGGTGTTGTCCGACCGCGTCGCGCGAGCCGCGTACGATCGGTGGCGGGGTGCCCCCGCGCGCAGCCCCGAGGTGCGCTCCGGCGACCTCACGAGCGCGCCCTCCGGCACCACGCGGCGTCGTGCTCCCAGCGAGATGATCTTCCGGCTGTGCCGGTCGATGACCGCGCTGCTCGCGTGCGGCGTCGCCCGGCACGCCGAGGGCGACTTCATCGAGCTCTTCCTCGACGCGGAGGAGGCCGCGGAGGGGGGCATGATCAATACCTCCATGCGCGTGCCGGTCCACTGCCCGGCGTGCGCCGCGGACGCGGCGGGCTCGTGCGCTCAGTGCGGGATGAGGCGCACCCTCGACGAGATCTTCGCCGCCTGGCTCGCCGTTCCGCCGGAGGTCGCCGACGGCGCCATTCTCACTCCCTCCGCGTGGCTCCCCCGGATGGTCCGTCCGGTGTGGTTTCGGGTGCGGCTCCCCGGCGCAACGTAACCGCGTGAGCGCGCCATCCGTTCCAGATCCTTCGACGCCGAGACTACGGATCTACGTCGCCGCGACGGGCGCCGGAAGGCCGATGCGAATAGGCATTTTGCGCAGTCGCGCCAATCGCGATTTCTTCTGACTAACTCCCGGTCCGGCTCCACGCGCGGGAGGAGCCTCCGGGAGGAAAATGACGTACGCTTCGCTTCTCATGTACGTGTGTCCGGTGTTGGCGGTGATCGGCGTGGTCGCGGCGTGTGGGCCGGGCTCGGGATCGAGCGCTGGCGATCGGGCGAAGTCTCCAGCCGTGAGGTCCGACGTGAAAGCTGATGTGACCTGCCACGCGTGGCTCGTCGAGGGGTCGCCGTTCTCGTTCCACTTCGCGCTGTCCAATCCAGCCTCGGCGACCGCCCCCCTGTGGGTGCCGCGTGTGCTCGAGCCGCTCGGTGCATTCGTGGCGGTGCAGATACTCGACGGCGCCGGCGCGGTCGTCTACGAGACGAACCCGCCGAAGTTCACGCCCAAGCTCGATCCAGAGTCGCGCGACGCCTACGTCGCGCTCGATCCTGGGTACAGCCACGGGACGACGTTCGTCGACGAGCGCGTGGCGCTCGCGCCGGGCGATTACGACGTGAAGCTGATCTACTCGAACCTCTACTTCCGCGGACCTGCCGAGCATCCGCTGGGCGAGCAGCGCTGCTCGACGGTCGTGCGGTACTCGAAGCGTTGAGGGAGGCGGCGATATGACGAACAAGGAATTCCGCCCCGGACGGAGCGCGCTCACAGGCGATGGCATGGCCCCCGGCCCCACGTCGGCCGTGGGGAAGCGGACCCTCACCGAGGCGCTGCCGAGCACCGCACCGAAGGCCGAGACCAAGGGCGGTGGCACCGCCAAGCTCGACGCCGGCCTTGGGGATGCCAAGGGCGTGGAGGCAGCGCCCATGGACGCCGGTGGCGCCAAGGCGGCCGCCGCCGCGCGCGTCGTGCCGAAGTTCGTGCTGAGCGAGAAGGAGGGCGCGCGCTCGAACACAAAGGCAGCGACGACTGACACCGACAACCCCACGTTCACGGGCAAGATCGTGAAGGACGGCGGCGGCTGGCGGTACCAGCTCGCGAGCGTGGAGAGCAAGGGGACGATCGATCTCGTCTACTACACGGCCGATCACTACCCGGCGCCGACGCCGAACGACGACAGCGGCGACCTCAGCAACGTCACGAAGGACAACTGGAAGGACATCGTCAAGGACCTCAAGGACCACCGCACGATCGTCGCGGGCAACTGGAGCTCGTACCGCCGCACGTATCTCCACGAGCACTACCACTGGGAGACCGAGTGGCAGGGCGAGGTGAAGAAGGCCCTGATCAAGGCCGAGGACGAGATCGCGAAGCTGTCGTCGGCGGCGGCGACCGAGGCCGACGCGAAGGCCGAGCTGGAGCCCAAGGCGACGAAGATCTTCAACGATCACATGCGGGCCGCGCGCACCGCGTACAACGCGCTCCCCGACACGCCGGGCAGCGCCCCGTACGTCGCCGGGGCCGCGGGCGTCGATGCGCTCGTCAAGCGCGTCGAGGCTCACGCGTCCAGCCAGAAGTGGTAGCCGGCGGCGCCGGATCAGGCGGTGAGGCGCGCGATCGCCGCGGCGACGAGGTTACCGCCGAGCGTGCGCGCCTCTTCGAGCAGCGCGGCGCGCTGATTGCCCTCGAGCAGCATCGCGAGCTGCACCAGGAGCCGCGTCCGGATATCCGGCTCGGGATCGCAGGCGAGGCCGGCGCCAAACGCCGCGAACGCGTCGTCGCCGCGGCCCAGCTGCTCGAGCGCGCGGCCGCGGTGGTAGTGCAGCGCGGCCACGCCAGGCGCCGCGGCGATCGCGTCGTCGGCGAGCGCCAGCTTCGCCGCCGGCTCGGCGCGGCCGTCCTCGAGCTCGCGCAGCGCCTCGAACGTGGCGTGATCGACGCGGCCAGCCGCCAGCTCGCGCGCGAGCCACAGATCGGCGCGGCAGTGGAACCAGCCCGGCGCGAGCGCCTCCGTCGCGGCGTACGCACTGGCGGCCTCGGCGTAGCGACGCATCGCGAGCAGCGTGATGCCCTCCTCGTACCGCGGCTGCGGATCATGCGGATCGGCCGCCGCGGCGGCGCGGAACAGCGCGAGCGCCTCGTCGAGCCGGCCCGCGGTGCCGGCCTCGCCGCCGCGCCGGATGAGCTCGGTCGCGGTCCGCAGCGAGATGCGATCGCGCTCGAGCACGAACCGCAGCCGGCCGGTGACCTCCTCGATCTGCTCGAGCTCGAGCTGGCGGCCGTCGTCGAGCACGACGTTGACCCGGTTGCGCGGCTCGCCCGCGCGCGCGAGCGCGGCCTTCATCCGGTAGCGGGCGGCGTCGGCGGCGCGGCCGAGCTGCTCGAACCCGACGGCGAGCTGCTCGGCGTAGTCGGCGGCCTCGGCGCCGTGGCCGAGGTAGCGGTGCACCTCGTAGAGGTTGCCGAGGTACGCCATGACGCCCTCGTTGTTCCCGGCCGCGTCGCACAGCTCGAGCGCCTGCTCGAGCGGCGCCAGCGCCCCGGCCGCGTCGCCCCGCTGGAACGCGCACTCGCCGAGGAAGCCGAGCGTGATCGGCCGCAGCTGGTCGACACCGCTGCCGACCAGCTCGCGCGTGGCGTCGAAGAGCCGGCTCACGCGGGCGGCCGCCTCGTCGTAGCGCAGCGCCGTCATCTCCTCGCGCGCAATGGCCAGCTCGCGCTGCCAGGCGGCGAGCGGGTTCTCGTCGCCAGCCCCGCCGCGCAGCTGCTCGATCAGCGAGCCGTCGCCGAGCCGCTCCTCGAACAGCCGGGCCGTGCCGATGAGGCAGCCCGCGTAGCGCCGCAGCGCGTCCGGATCGCCGCGCAGCTCGTCGGGGACCTTGCACCAGCCGGGGAACGCCGCGGCGATCGCGTCGCGCTGCGCGCGGCACAGAGCCTCGGCCTTCGCCGCATCGCCCGACGCGATGGCGTCGAACACCAGATCCTGCAAGCTCGCCATGCGGCGATGCTACAGCAGCGCGCCGCGCTCGACGTGGGCACGCGCGAGCGGCGCGCGGCCCCGCGTCATCGGGATAGCGCCTCCTGCGCCTCCTCGATCTCGCGAACGACCAGCTCCATCGCCCGCTCGTTGACGAAGGGCGACATGACGTAGGACTTCAGCGCCACGATCGGCGCCCCGTAAGCGGTCAGGCGGTACTGGTCAGTCTCGGAGAGCACCACCCCCTCCCCCGAGAGCATGCGCTCGAGCAGGAGCCGGGAGATCTCTTTGTTGTAGGCGTTGTGCGCCTCGAGCTGCGCCCTCGCGCCGCTCTGGGAGATCTCCTGGTGGTAAGCCCGGGAGGCGTTGGTGCCGGGCGGATAGACACGGAAGAGGGTCACCGGGCCGCAGTTGTAATCGTTCAGGACCATCACGCTCGAGAGCCGCTGCAGCCGGCCCCGCAGGTGCTCCGCCATCGCCACCAGGTGGCCGAGGAGCGCCTGGTACCCCTCGAGCCCCAGCACCTGGAGGTTGGCGAGCGCCGCCAGCACCCCGCCGGCGTTGCGGGAGGTCTCCAGGGTGAACTCGCCCGGGTGGTACTGGCCGTGCTGAAACATGTAAGGCATGTCTCGGCCCTCGCGCGCCAGCAGCTGGAAGTCGCTAGCATCCCGCACCTGGAACAGGCTGGAGGTGTAGGGGGTGAATCCGGTCTTGTGGAAGTCGATGCCGATGGAGTCGGCCAGGTGCAGGTGCTGCAGCACCTCTCGCGTGTCCCAGAGGGAGCGGAGGGTAGCGGGGCTGAAGCCCAGCGGGTTCTGGCTGAAGTCGTAGTGGTTGAAGACCGCGAAGGCCCAACCGATCACCGCGTCGACGTGGACGTGGGGCCGGTAGTCGAGGCGGTGCTCTTCCACCAGCTTGTCGCGGAGGGCGACCACGTAGCGGATGTTGTCCAGACCGAAGGAGTCGGTGCTGCCCCCGGTGGCCACGATGGCCGCCAGGCGGGCGCCGCTCTCCAGCACACGGCGCGCCTCCTCCTCGAGCTTGTCGAGCTGGATGGAGTTGTCGGCGTCGGTGGGGACCTTGATCACGCTCTCCAGCCCCAGCCCCAGCCAGCCAGCGGCGGTCAGGTTGGCGTAGTGGCTCACGTCGCTGACCAGCACCCGCGCCGGGCCCCGCAGGCCCTGCCGCATCGTGCCCGGATAAGCCTTCTCGATCCCCAGCTTCAGGGCATAGAGCAGAGTGCCGCTGCCGCCGAAGGTGAAGACCCCGCCGGACCGGGCCGGGTCGTAGCCAACCAGCCCGGCGATCGCGGCGACCGCCTCCACCTCCGCCTCGGCGAGCTTGTGGCTGTAGTGATCCCAGACGACGTTGGGGTTGTGGAGGCCCGCAAAGAGCAGCCCGGCGATCGAGGCGATGGTGCTCGGGGGGATGACGTTCTGCTGGGTCAGCGGGTGCCCCGGCAGGACGTGGCCCTGCAGGTAGCTGGTGAGCCCCTCGATGACGCGCTCCAGATCTCCCAGCCCCTCGGGCATACGGAAGGCGCGCGCCCGCTCGTAGTCCAGCGGGACGCGCTCCCCCAGGAAGGGGCGTTCCGACTTCATGGCGTCGATGCGGTCGACGCCGCGCAGGAGCGTGACGAGCATATGGGCGTCCTTCGCCCGGTCGGAGATCGGGGTGGGGAACAGCCGGCGGACGCGCTCCAGGGGCGTCTCCTCCTCGCGGAAGACCCGGGATGCCGCGTGCGGGGGGACCGTCGCCCGCGTCGCCCCCGGCGCGGCCAGGCGGAACTGCGGGTTGGTGAAGCTCGCGGTCAGGCCCATCAGCTCGAGCACCCGCTCCACGTGCGGCTGGAGGTTTTGCACCCGCAGCGGCGCCCCTCGCTGCTCGGCCTGGCCGGCGCGCCGCACCAGCATCCGCAGCCCGGCGTTGCTGATGCTCTCGGTGCCGCCGAGATCCAGGGTGACAGCGGCGCCGCTGGCGCCGAGCTCCTCGAGGAGCGCCTCCATGCGGCGGGCGAGCGCCGGGCCGAGCGGGCGGTCGCAGGAGACCACCACGCGCCCCCCGCGCCGCTCTACCAGGAGCGCGCGCTCCTCCTCGGCCTCCTCGGCCGCCTCGGCCGGGGCCGCCTCGGCCTCGTCCGGCAGGAGCGGCGCGTCGAGGAGGGCGGAGAGCTCGGCGCGGAAGGCGGCCTCCTTGGTGTTGACGACGCCGTCGGCGGAGATGAGCTCGTCCGCGAGCGCGAGGAGCTCGGCGCGAGCCTCGCGATCGAAGCGCTGGAAGGTGCGGACGCACTGCAGCTTCAGCTCCGCGAGCGCGAAGCGGCGCCCGTCGGCCCCCTCCACCGCCAGCGAGGCGTGCACCTGGGCGACCCTCTGCTCGAAGGCCGTGAAGTAGGCGAGCAGGCGCTCGGTCCAGTGCTGGCCGCGCGCCTCGCGGGAGCTCTCCTCGCCCACCTCCCTCGCCCGGCGGCGCGCCAGCCGCTCCAGGTAGGACTGGATGAACTCACGCTCTCGCGGGGCGATCTCCCCATCGAGATAGCCAAAGACGATCAGGTACTCGGTGATCGCCTCCAGCTTCCGCCCGAGAACCTCGAATTCCGGTTCCCACCTGTCCAGCGTGTCATCTCTCATTGCCTGTCTTTCTTCGTTGCTCCACGTGGCCTGCCGACTCGCAACGCTCTGCGTGAGCCCATCATGGAGAAGGCGCAGCGGTTTGGAAAGCTCCCGCGGCGCCCCCCCACCTCCGGGTTGGTACAGGTAGCGGACGCCGCTGATGTCACTCCGACCTCACGGTGAAAGTCGACGATCGCGCCGCAGCCCCCGCGATCGATCAGCTCGCACCGGGAGGCGCGGCGAGCTTGGCGACGAGCTGCTTGTAGGCGTCCGAGCTCGGATCCGCCGCGGCGTTGAGTCGCTGCTGCAGCGGGCCGTAGCTGCGGAGCACCGCCTCGCCGGGCGGATAGCTCGTCATGAAGTAATACGGGCTCGTCCCCAGTTGCCGGCCCAGCTGCTCGGCCGCCGCGCGGTCGTTGCCCGCGAGCGCGACCACGGCGATGGTGCGCGCGAACTGGTCCATGTACCAGAGATCGAGTGTGCTGAACGCGCCCGCCACCGGCGGATCCAGGCGCTCGTCGGTGGTGAACACCATGTACTTCTGCCCCAGCGAGAACGTCTGCGCGCCCATCCCCATCAGGCTGCGCAAGCTCCCCGCCACCACCTCCTCGCCGCCGGTGTGGGCGCCACCAGCGGTAGCCCACGCGGTCGCCGACACGCCGCTCAGGTTCTGGCCACCGGCCAGCTCGAAGAACTGGCGAACATAGAGGCTCGGGCCTTGCGACCACGTCGAGCCGCCCACGACGATCACGCGCGCCCCCGTGAGCACCTCGGCGATTCGCTTCTTGTCGTTGTAGAATGCTGAACCGTCGTAATAACGGGTCCGGATCGGCAGTCGCTGCTTCTGGATCACGTCCTCCAGCAAGAGGTAGATCCCGAAGCCGGCGCGCAGCGCGTCGTGACGATGCGTGAACGGGCTGGGCGCCAGGCAGATCAAGCGGACCTCGACGGGAGCGTCCGCCGACGCGGTCGAGTGGGCGGCAGCCGAGCTCGGCGCCGCCTGATTCCCTGCGGGCGCGGCGCCCCCCGCCGATCGCGCGCCGGTCGTCGCTGGCGTCGTACAGGCGCCGATCGCGATCAACAGCGCGCCCGCCAGCCCTGCGCGCAGGGGGCTCGCCGGAGTGAAGGTCGCGAGCCTCGGGGCGCGTATCTGTGTTTGTTCGTTCACCGTGCGACGATTGTATATGGTCGTCCCAGAGCAACCCCGCCCACGCGCGACCATTTCCGCGACGCGCGCCGCGGGTGCCCGGCTCGCTCAGCCGCCGACGCCGGCCGCGATCATGTAGATCGGGCGGTCACGGAGCTTCGCGACATCGAGCTTGCCGCGCTTCTTGCCCTTGTACGTCTCGGCGTCGAGGACGAACACGAGCCCCGCCGCCTGCTTGCTCCGGCACTGCAGGAGTCCCAGCTCCGAGTCCTCGTGCGCGTCGCACACGAGGTCGGGGTACTTCGCGGCCAGCGCGCCGACCTTGTCGCCGGTGCGCACGCCATCCGTCGTCGGGAACATCGCCCCGGTCACGCGCACGTCCACGCCGTCGTTCTCGGTGCGAAACAGCTGCGCGACCTCCGCCTCGCCCTGCTTCACGCTGAAGTACCCCTCCTCGCGCTCGTCGGCATACTCCATCACATCGAAGCCGACCTTCAGGCCCGGCACGGCCGCGAGCTTCGTCTGGATGTCGGCGATCACCTCGTCTTCGGTCTTGCCCGTCCGCTTGTACGACCGCATCGAGCTCAGCCCGTCCGCCGTGATCGTGATCGCCGCAGCCGCCGCAGCCGCGACAGCGGCATCAGGCGCCGGCGCATCTGGCATCGCCGCAGCGACGACCGCCGCGTCCGCCACGAGCGCCGACGACGCGGAGCCGGATCCCGATCCGCTGCCGGCGCTGCCGCCGCTGCCGGCCGGCGGCGCCTGTGGCGTGCTCTTCTTGTCGCAAGCACCGAGCAACGCCAGGATCACGGCCGCGGTTCGCATCACCGCCATTGTGAACGCGCAGCCGGCAGGATCAAGCGACCGGGCGCGGCGGCGCGACCGTGCATGCTGCGATCGCAAACAACGCGACGAGAACCAGCCGAATCATGGCCGCTGCATGGTGAGCGGTCTGCCAGGTAAGTTCAAGGCCAATCCCAGCCCACGAGTGTCACGCCGAGCTCGCGCCCGTGGCGCATCGACGGTGCGGTCACTGTCGATCGGTGCCAGCCGCCGCCGCGATCACGGCATGGCCTCGAGCGCGGTCACGAGCCGGCTCAAATCGGCCTTGTACCAGCCGGCGGAGTTGAGGTTGTTGACCTCGATGATCTTCAGGCCATCTGGTGTCTCGGCGATGTCCATCACGTAGGCGCGGTTCGGGGACCACTCCGCCGCGCGGGCCGCCGCGAGCTCGAGGACGCGCGCGTCCACCGCCTCGGGCGGGCTGCTGCGTACGAGCGTGCCCTGCTTGTAGCCAGAGGCTGTCGCGACGCGGCCGTCGACCATCCAGAGCCGCGTCTCGCTCCAGATCTCCTTTTTACTGCACACCATGACGGCGGTGTCGAGCCAGACCTCGGGGCGGTCCTCGGCCGTCAGTGCGCGCAGGCGCTCGCGCCACTCGAGGTACGTAGGCCAATCGAAGACGCGGCCTGCGAACGACTTCGTGTCGGTCACCGGACGCAGGAAGAACGGCTCCGGCCGCTCCGCGATCTCGCCGAGCGGCACCACCTCGGCGTCATGGTTCAGCATGGCCGCGCCCCAGTGCTCGCGCTGGATCGAGAAGTCCAGGTTGTCGAGCCACGCGCCCGGCTGCCAGCCTCGTCGCTGCGCGGCTCGCGCGAGCGTGTACGAGCCCATGACGACGACGCGCTCCTCGTGCAGCACCGGCTCCGGCTCGAGCTCGCCGACGAACGGGATCACCTTGTGGAGGCTGAACGGGAGGCCCAGCCGCTCGAGCGTACCGACGAGGTCGTCGAAGCCGGACTCGTTGTAAATGTTGTTCTGGAGGATCCAGTGCATCGCGTGTGAGGTGCCGGCGCCAACGCCGCGCCGGGCGATGATACGCCCAGCGCCGCCGACGCGGTTCGGCACCGCCCGCCCTGGCGAGCTATCGCGGCCGGCTACGTGAGCGCGTCCGTGGCGCTGGTCGCGGTGAAGGCTCGTTCGTTCCAGCGCTCCAGGGTCTCGAGATCCGTGCACGCGTCGATGCGTGCATCCTCGTCTTGGCTCGGCGTGAGCTGGCGGTGGACAAGCACCCGGCGCAGAGCGGCGCGTGCCTGAGCCAGCTCGCCTACCAGCTGGCCTTCCGACCGGCCCTTGTCGATGAGCTCCTGCTGCGTCTCGGGGCTTTGTTCCAGCAGGACCTTGAGAATGTGCTGCCGCCGGGCCTCGACCTCGGGATCGTCGGCCTTGCCGAACCTCCAGAGCAACTCCTCACGGGCCAGGGTCGTCATCGGTAGGTACTCTAGCATGGACAGCACCCACTCGAGCGGCCGACGCGGGGCGACCCAGCGGCCAAACTCTTCGAGCGCTTGACCGGACCGGGCCATCAGGAACGGGACGAGCTCGTCGACGAGGGGCAGCTCGTTCGCCGCGATCCAGAGGAACCTGCGGCGTCGCGGTTCGACGCAGTAGCAGCCCGGTGCGAAGCGCTCGGGCCTCTCAAACTCGTCCAGCCACTCCGGCAGGTGCGAGGCCACGAGCCAGAGCGGCTCTATACCCCGCCACGACGCATCCTTCTCGATCCGTTGCAGCTCCCTCGCTAGTCGCCGGATCTCGGCTCGTGTGACCTCCTTCCGATCGAGGTGATTGCCGGCTAGCTTCAGCTCGACCATCACCTCGGCGTGGGGTCCCGCCTCCGGCCACGGCGCAGGCAAGTGCTGCAACAGGTGTGGCTGACGGGTCTTGATGAAGCCGTCGCTCTGCACCTTCTCCAGTCTGATCTCGGGCGGATCCTCCCACTGAGCCGCGCCCCTCGTGACGCGCTTCGTCTCCTCTGCGAACGTCCGCTGGGCGAACTGCTCGGGGCGCCCCATTGCGTCGACGATAGTAATCTCGACCGCGATCATTCGCGATCACAAGGCGACGAGAAATCGTATTCCTCTCGATACACTGATATGGAATTTATGAGCATGCGCCGGCCTTCGCAGGTCAGGACCTCCGCATGACCGTCGCTCCAGGCGACCACGGCCGCCCAGCGCAGCTCGATCAAGGACCTCTTGCAGAACATCCCGCTGCCGAAGGTCGGCGGCCTCACGCTGACCGAAACGTCGGTCACCGGCGGAGGCGGCTACGTGCTCGTGAAGACGACGCTGAAGTAGCGGCCCGCCGCGCCGCACCGGCTCCGGCTCGAGCTCGCCGCCGGCTGTACCAGCGCCGCCTGCGACGCCGAGCGGATCAGGTCACGACGGACGTGCGCGTGGTCTATCATCCCGGGGTGCCCCTGTCCCCCGCCGCGCGCGGGCACACCCGGCCATGTCCCGTCCGCTCCCCCTGCTGCTCGTCACCGTGCTCGCCTTCGTGCTCGCCCTCGCCGCAGGCGCGCGCACCGGTCGGGCGCAGTGCACGACTTGAGTAAACCCATCGCTCCCGGGTGGAGCGAGCGGACTCGAGGCCGGCCCCGACGGGGATCGCTGGTCGGCGCGCGCGCGCGCCAGCTACATTTACGTGCCCTACGGCCGGCTCCAGCAGGGCACGCAGACCGCGCCCAACCCGACCGGGCTCGCGATCGACGTCCACCTCGGCACGCTCCAGCTCCAGGCCGCGGCGCCCACCGGCACCGCGCTCGATCTCCAGCTGCCGTTCGGCTCGCTCGGCACGCGCACGCTGTCCGATCGGCGGACAGACGCCGGCCTCGGCGATCTGGAGCTCCGGCTCCGTCAGTCCGCGGCCCGGTGGCTCTCGTCCCCGCAGCTCTCCGTGGCGCTCGGCGCCGTGCTGCCGACCGGCGCGTACGTCGCGCGCAGCGGCGCCGCGAACCTCCCGCCCGAGGCCAGCTACCTGACGCTCGGCCGCGGCACCGCCTGGTGGCTCGCCGAGGTCGACGCCTGGCTCGCCGCGCACCCGCGCGTGTCGCTGTTCGGCCAGCTCTCGGCCCGCGGGCCGCTCGCGCGCACCTCCGACGGCTTCTCGTGGGGCCCCGAGGTGCGCGCCACCGCCGGGGCGCGCGCGGACGCGATCACCGGCCGGCTCGCGTTCGTGGTGGCGTCGGACCTCCACGGGCGCGGCGGCGCGACCGAGCCCGATCCGTTCTCCGGCGGCCGCGCCGACTCCGCGAACGCTGGCGGCTGGCAATGGACGCTGTCGCCCGCCGCCGCCGTCGAGCTCGGCGGCGGCGTGTCGGCCACCGTCGGCGCGCGGATCCCGCTCTTCGCCGACGTGACCGGCAATCAGCTCGTCCCGCAGATCGGCGGCTTCGCGGCCGTCTCGTACGCGCACCGCTTCGCGCCGCGCCGCCGCGCCGCGCCCTACGTCCCCCCGCCGGGGCAGCTCACCGTCGTCGATTACTGGGCCACCTGGTGCGCGCCATGCGCCGAGATCAATCGCCAGCTCGAAGGCGCCGCCGCGCGATGGCCCGACGTGCGGATCGTCCGCATCGACGCCACCCGCTGGCCCGACGGTGGCCCGCCGCTGCCCGCGGGCGCCACCGGCCTCCCCGCGATCGAGGTCTTCGACGAGACCGGCGCCCGGCGCTTGCTGCTCGTCGGCCCCGACGCGCAACGCGTGGTCGAGCACGTGGACGCGCTGCGCGCCCGGCGTACTATCAGGCCACCGGAGTCCCCATGAGCCTCACGCTGCGGATCGTGCTCGCCGCCGGCCTCGCCGCGCTCGCCGCGTGCGGAGAGAGCCGCGGCCCCGCCGCGGGCGCCGACGCGCCGGCCCTCCCGGACGCCCCCACCAACGTGCGCCTGCCCACCTGGATGCTCGAGGACATCCAGCCCCAGAGCCCGCGCGCCGGCCAGACCTACGGCCTCGACACGTTCGGCGGCAAGGTCGTCGTCGTCACGCTCGTCGAAGGCTTTTGAACGGTCTGCCGGTCCCAGGTTGGGGCCCTCCAGATGCTGTCCGATGCCCTCGTCGCCGAGGGCTACCCCGTCCAGTTCGTGCTCCTCTCCGACGTCAACGCCTCCGACTTCATCAACCTCGCCTCGGTGCCCCTCTTCCGCGATCCGTCCCCCACGCGGAGCGCCTGGCTCGAGATGGCGCCCGATGCCTACAAGCACGACACCTTCGTCTTCTCGACCGCGGGTCTCCGCACGCTGTTCTGGGACACCAGCTCTAGCTCTCGCAACCTCTCGCTGTGGAGCTCGGACATCCGCCAGGAGGTCGAGCGCCTCGGCAAGTAGCCGCGCGCCGCGGGACCAGATCGGCCGCTTCATCGCGAGCACGCCGCGACAAGGTCGAGATGAAGGACTTCGAGGCCGCGCCGCCGCGTCGCCGCGCTCGACAACCTATAATCGCCCGTTATGCTGGTACACACCTCAGAAAGTCGAACGCACCAAGGATAACGGTGGCAGCAAACAACGACAGATGGATCCCCGATATCGCCACATAGAAGGTCTTCGAGCCACCCTCGTCAACGTGTTGGCGCGCGGAACCTGGAAGATTATCCAGAACACGTTTCTGCGCGTTGATCTTCAGTGGCGTGAGGATCTCAGCCCTGGATGCGGCAAGGACAGCTATGCCGACCGTGTCCTTCGCGATATGGAGGAACCAGCGCTTTTGGCATTGGCCAAGCGCGTAATTGAGCGCACCGAGGCCGATGCCGCCGTCCGTTCGATCGAAGATGCTCTTTGGTGGATTGAAGACGGCGTGACGCAGAGGATTTCCGAGGTTACCCGTGGCGAACTTGCTGACGCGTTCGATGGACGGGTCCTTTCGCCACGCGAACCCTTTGATTCATTCATCAAGCGTTTATCCGGCCTTGCCGCTCTCGATCCAGCATTCTCGAACTGTTTCGTGTACAGCACCGAAGGTCGCATGTGTCGCGGAGAAGGCATCCTCACAGCGTACTTTTTGTTGGAGCCCACCGAGCCCACCTATGAGTTGTCAAGTCATCGCGAAGCACTTGGAAAGGCTGGCTTCTTCGCATGGCCAGACCGTCGCGTACTGAAGCTTCTCGAGGCGCTTGTTGAGCCAAAACTCCGCCTTGGAGAAGAACAGCAAGAGTGGGTGAAGCTCATTAACCAGCACATAGTGATTGATGGGTTCCGGCTTGAGGAAGTTGATAAGATCTCTGGCCATCCAGTTTTTCGTACCCAGCCTGCCTCCCGAACCGTCCGCGGACGCCCGAAGAACCTAATCTTCGCGTCCCATCAGCGAGGCTTCAAGCCGATTCTGGGTCTGTCAGATGCACTAGACAACGATCTTGTCGCACTAAAAAACGAGGACACGTGCCTTATTTACGATCAGCCTATTCCCGACGAAGGTCTTACTTGGGAGCGCCTTGCGGCGTGGTGGGCCACTACCCAAGGCATCCCGAATGGAGACGCGGCGAGGAAATCTCTAGGAGACCGACTTCGCGGGGCACTGGGCTCGAGGATGGAAGAGGTTGTCTTTGCTGCGTACTTCAGAAAAATGAAGGATCGGCTCGGAGGCGCCCTCCCTGCACTCTTACCGCAAGTCTACGTACACTACGACCCGAGAACTCGTAAAGAGCGCGGCAGTGATCGAGCCTTCTTGGTTCAGCGAATGGATTTTCTTTTGCTCCTTCCGGGGCGGGTCCGAGCGGTAATCGAGATCGATGGCAAGCAACACTACTCCGAGGAGCGTCCGTTGACCGAGTATGATCTCGTGATTCCGAACCAGCGAGACCGCCAGGCAATCGGCGTGCGAGCCATGCTCCCCAGTCCAGAACTCTACGCAGAGACAGTGCGCGCCGACCGTGAGCTTCGTCTTCGAGGCTACGAAGTGTATCGCTTCGGTGGCTATGAGCTTTCCAGAGCGGACGGAGAGGCGCTTGTAGGCGAGTTCTTTGAGCGACTCTTCCAGCGCATCGGGTTGCATTCTTTCCCTTGAGGCAGTGGTGGCGTGTCGCTTTCGCGCCGGGGTTGTGCAAACTGCTAAACGCCCAGGGCGTGTGGCTCGCCACCAGACCCGGTCGCGCTCCGGCGCAAGTTGAGTGAGCTGCTCGCGGCGCTCGGTTAGCAAAAGTGAACGCGATCCCGATGGCTGGCTGGTTGACCTGGGCGCCCCTCGAACTCTGCGAGCCCGCCGGGTTCGTCGCCGCCGTCGGTCTGCGCGCCTCGCCGCCGACCTCGACTCGCCGCCTGTCGGCCAGGCCACCGAGGCGCGGGAGGTCGGCTGGTTGCTGCGCAGCAACCAAGAGCCTCAGCGCGGGTGATCGCGACGACGCGGGCGAGGAGATGACCGCGAAACGCCACGGCGCTGGCGCCGCCGCGCTGGTGATCGGGCTGACCTGAGCGCTTGGCGGAGGCGCGGCGACCGGGCCTATCGGCGCCAGGCCAGCGTCACGGGCGGTCCTGGTGAGCGCAAGATCGTGTCCGGCGGCGAGCGTGTCCGGCGGCGAGTGCTCCTCGTCGGCGTCTAGCACCACGCCCAGGACGGCAGCGAGGTGGGGGCCTCTCCGGACCAGGGTTGGGTTAAGTACGCGATCTGAGCGCTGCGGCCCGGACGTGCCGAAGGCCGAACCTGCCCGGGACCGCCACGTGCATCCAACAAAGAGGCACTCAGCAACTGCAATCCTGGTCCTACCAATCGCAAGGTATATGCGAATGCTGGAACACGAGCGAATTCGGACATCTATAGCGGCAGTGGTGCCTGCTACACGTATTGGAATACGTACTGACGCGGCAGCCGCGCCACGCTGACACCTGGGGCTCGCCACCAGGGGTCCTGCTTCGCTCCGACGCCGGCAAGATCCGTTCGTCAGCCAGGGTTCTCAGCACCTGCTGGCGGACCCAAGCGGACCGGCGCCGGACGGCGTAGCGCTGGCACGCCGCGGCTACAATGTGCCGATGCCTCGCGCCGCCGGCCGGACCGATGTCGGGCGCTGTCGCGCCGTCAACGAGGACACGTTCGGCATCGTCGCGACCGCTGGCGCGCTCGCGGTCGGCGTCTACGATGGCACCGGCTCGTTCGAGGGCGAGACCGCGCGCGAGGCCGCGAGCTTCGAGGCCGCGCGGGTCGTGCGCGAGGCGTTCACAGCGGCGCCGCCACCGGGAAGCTCCGAGGAGGCCGGGCGCCGGCTCGCTGATGCCCTGCGCGCGGCGAACCGCTCCCTGTTCGATCGCGCCGCCGCGCGGCCGGAGTGGCGCGGCCTCGGCACCTCGGCCACGGTCGCCTCGATCGTCGGGCACCAGCTGACGGTGGCCCATGTCGGCGACACCCGCGCCTACGTCCTTCGCGCAGGAGCGCTCTCGCAGGTCTCGGCGGATCACACCTTGCTCGCCGCGCTGCTCGCCGAGCGGCGCGAGGTCCCCGCCGAGGAGATGCAGCGCTACCAGAACATCGTGCTGCGCACGATCGGCCTGATCGAGGAGGTGGAGGTCGACAAGTCCTCGCTCGAGCTCCGTGACGGTGACGCGGTCCTGCTCTGCACGGACGGCTTGTGGCGGCAGCTCGACGACGCGCGCCTCGCGGCGATCGTCAGTATGCACCCCGATCCGGACGCCGCGTGCGCGGCGCTGCTCGACGCGGCGAACGCGGCCGGCGGGCACGACAACGCGACCGCGGTGGTCGTCGCGGTGTGAGCGTACGGCCCGGGCGGAACCAAGGTCATTGCGGGAAGAGCGCCTTGCGAGCCGATATATGAAAAGTCTCGTCGAGCAGGATGGATAAAGCTTTCGACACCAAGTTGACGGATGTATCGAGGGCGTAACCGAGCTCAAGGTGAGCGGTATTCTGTAGCCCATCGACTGATTGCCTGAGGAAGCTCACGCAGTCTGCATACGTCCGGCTCGAATGGCTGGGAGAATACGTGGGGGCCTCGGCGAGCCACGCCTCGAGCTTGAACTCGGGTCGGGACTTCAGGAGCTCGACCAGCACAGCTTGCGCGAAGTCTCGCCCGAAGTCTCGCGCCGCGACCTCGAAGTTGTTGAACAGGATCGCGGCGAAGCGTTCGGCCTCCTCGTCCGGGGCGCTCGCCTTCTGGTGCAGCTCCAACAAGAGATATTTCTCGAGCTCCGGTGTCCACGGGAGCTCTTGCAGAGACTGCACGCCGCCTTGCTCCAGTGTGAGGAAGAACCGGGGCTCGATCTGCTTCAGGAGGCCCCGCTGCGAGGAGAAGCGAGCCGCGACGATACGCCCGCCCCTGGCGAGGACTCCTCGGAGGAAGTCGACATAGAACTCACCGGGGCTGGTCACTGTTGCTGATCCGGCTGAGGTGTGGAGAAGATGAAAGGAGAAGGAGCATAGGAGAGCGACCGGCGCGCCTTGGCGATCGCCTCGTAACGAAGGATTGCCAGGACGCGCTCTGCGTTCTCGAGCGCCTCGCTCTCCGAGGCGTCACTGGGCCCGGTCCCCTGGAGAGCTCGCAACTGGACGAGGCTGTCCGCCTGGTCGATCTCGACGAACTCCCTCAGGAGGGGAATGAAATCCCCGGGCCGGCCCCGATCCTCGAGCTGTAAGGCGAGGGGCTCGGCACTGGCCTGATCCAGGCGCTCGCGCACGAAGCGCGAATACGCTCGCATGACCTGGTGAGTCACGGAATCTCTACAGGATGGCTGTAACAACACCCGCCGGATCTCGAGGAGCTGCAACACCCCCTCCTCGACCGAGAGGTTGGATCCCCAGACCTCGGGTCTCGACAACATGCTCTCCAGCCTGGTCTCGATGAACTCGATCAAGGCCATCTCGCGCTCGGTCATGGCTCCTCCCCGGACAGGTCATCGGGCACCCATTGCATGGCGTCGTATCTCCAGTGCGTCCTCACGTAATCCATACGGCTCGTACCAGACACGCCGGTGAGCGCATCAACGCAGTGAGCTTCGACCTCGACGGTCACGTGATAGTGCCAGGGTCGCCGGAGCGGGATCTTCGGGACCACGTAGCGCCCCTCGAGCGGCCACAGCTGCCAGACGCTAGCTTCTGGGTCGCGCTCGCAGGCGATCGGATGGATCTCGCGAGCGGCCAGGGCACAGTGCCTACTGTCGACAGGATATCGAGACAGGATGTCCGAAACCCGCGCAGCTTGGCTCAAATTCCAAGCAATCGCCATCGCTCGGACGTTAGCATGGTAAGGACTGGGCGCCTATCGCCACGGGCCGTTGTACGAACCGATAACGGAGCAGCATCGGCGATCGCGCGGCGGTTGCGCGCCTGGCCGCCTTCAAGGCGGATCCGGCTCGGTGATGACGAGAGGACTGACCCGCGTGTGACCTGGGCAACCGATCGTGCCACGCGCACGTCATAGGATGTGTGCACATCCGACCCGCTTTGGCCGCGTCGGTGCTGGTGCACGCCATCGCCTTCGCCATCGCGTTCGCCATGCTGTGGCGCGCTCCGGGTATGTCGCGCCCGTCCGGCCCGGGGATCGAGGCGAAGGTGCCCGCCGGGCCCGGCGCGGGCGAGCCATCGCTCGTCGAGGTCGTGCTGCTCCCGGCCGAGAACAGCGTCGGCAGCGCGCCCGGCGGCGTGGGCGAGAGCTCCGGCATCGGCCGGGTCGAGATCAGCCCGCGGCGCGACGAGCTCGCGGCTGGCACCGCCCGCGGCAAGACGCGCGGTGCTGGCACCGGCGCCAGCACCGGCGCCGGCACCGGCGCCGCCAGCAGCACTGCCGGCGAGCCCAGCACCAGCATCAGCGCCGGCATCGGCACCGTCGGCGAGCCCAGCACCAGCACCGGCACCGGCGCTAGCACCGGCACCGCCGGCGAGCCCGGCACCGGCACCAGCACCGGCGCCAGCTCCGGCGCGCTCAGCATGCGCGGCCGGCGGCACGATCTCTCGATTCCCAGCTCCGTGCTCGAGCGAATGGCGCGAGAGAGCAGGCCGCTGGCGCCGGAGGTTCCGCCCAGCGGGCTGCTCGCGCCATCCGGCCGTGGCACGCACGCGATCGACGACGAGGTCGTGAGCATACGCGTGCGGCCCGATGGCACGGTCTCGATGAAGGCCAAGCCGGACTTCACGATAGAGCTCGCGCTCCCGGTCACGTCGTTCGAGGAAATGCGGCAACTCCTCGGCGCGATCCTGACCGAGTGGTATCGGGATCCCTACGCGATCGTGCGCGCCAACGCGAGAGACAAGCAGCTGGGGCGCATCGAGCCCGTGGACATGCCGTGCGAGCTCAAGGGCGATCCCATCTGCGACTCGCCGGCACCGGCGGGCGGCGGCGGGCTGCCGCTGTTCGTCGGCAAGATGGACATCACGTCGTACCTGATGCGGAAGACCGGCGTCGGCGACGCGTACAGCTCGCGCAAGCTCAAGCTCCTCGACGACACGCGCGCCGAGCGGATCCAGCTCGGCGACGCGCACCGCGCCGAGCAGCTCGCGCGCAGCGCCGAGCTCATGCGCCGCAACCTCGACGCGCTCGCACGCGCCGCCCTCGCCCCCGCCGCCCGCCGCGCCGCGCTGTTCGCGCTGTGGGACGAGTGCAGCGAGGGCGAGGACACCGCCGGCCGCGCCGGCGAGCGCGCGCGCGCGATGGTGATCGGCTGGATCCGGAAGCACCTCCCCGAGGGCGGACCGGACGCGTTCGCTCCTGACGAGATCACCCGACTCGACGCCGGGCGGACGTCGCACCAGCACTTCGCGCCCTATCGCGCGCCCGCCCCGTGACGCCCCGGCGCACTCGCGTCAGAGACCACCGTAGGGAGCAGAGCGCATTCTCACAAATGGCATGCGCTGGATCAGGGGCATTCGATGGTCAAGTTGGGCTCGCTCGGCCTCCACCCGCGCTCACCGAGGCCGCGCCTTGCCAGATTTCTCCCTGCCCCTGTCCCTGTCCCTGTCCCTCTCCCTCACCTTCTCCCGCGCCTGGTGCGCCGCCTTCAGGCGCTGGTACTTGGCGTCTTCCCTCGCCTTCAGGTAGTAGCAGTAAAAGATGCGGGCGGACTGCGCTTTCGGGCTCGTCGCCCAGTCGGCGGCCTGGGGCAGCGCTCTCCTCTTGGGCGCCCCAGCCTTTGGCTTCTTGCCCACATACTTGATTCCGCCGGGGTGATTCGCGTAGCGCCTCGCGCGCGTGTAGCCCATCTGGAGGAACTTGCGGGCCATGTCCATTCCCACGAAGTCATCCTCGCGCTTGTAGGCATGGAACAAGCGGTAGATCTTCTTCGCCGACTTCTCCGCGATCTCCGGGGTCTTGAAGCGCCAGTGCGGCAGGATCTCGGACTTGTACGGCTCGACGAGCAAGACGCCCTGCTCGCCGATGCCGACCTGGTACTTCTCGGGATGGCGCCGGAAGTCGATCGCTTTGAAGTCCTGATCGTAATCGAAGGATTTGCTGGCCGCGCGCTTCGGCATATCGCTGCTAATTAGCATATTGCAGCGAGCCGCTCCGCCACGCGCCTGCGACCGCGCGCCTGCGGCCGCGCGCCTGGGATGGCGCGGCCATGCCGCTGCGGGGATTCGCCGACCTCCGGCCGCTCGTGGAATTCGGCGCCGAAGGTGTTGAACGCCTTGACCAGCCACAGCCGCGGAAACTTCGTCGCGATCGATCCCTCAGAGGGCTTCTTCCACCAGCCAGCTTCGCGGTAACGTAGCTTCGATGATCGTGGAGGGGTTGGTCGCCGTGATACTCGGGTTCGCAGTATATGCTTGGGTCAAAAGCTACCCAGCCATACGTCAGAGACGCGCCCTGCGCCGGGCGAAGATCTGGCGAATCGGCGAGCTCCCCGAGGACACGATCGGCCGCCTGATCGGCACAGCGCGTCCCGTCGGGCATACGCTGCGCGCGCCGATCAGCGGACGAGAGTGCGTTTGCTGGCACGTCCGCGTCGATGCAGGTAGTAACGAGCAAGCACACATCATCATTGACGAGCAGAAAGCCGTGAGGTTCGTACTCGAGGACGGCTCTGGCCGTGTGATCGTCGAGCCGGAAGGCGCTGCGGTTCTGGGCCCCCTCGGGTGCACAATCACTGGGAATTACCCAGAGCTCAAGCGCAAGCATGCCCATGAAAGAACATCTGGTTGGCACAGCAAGCTCACAGAGCGCGAGCGCGTGTTCCTGACGGAACGAGCTGACAGATTCAACCAGAGCTGGCGCAAAGCCCTCCTCGAGGACCACCCGGCATTGGCCTTTTACGAGGAGATCGTCGAGGTTGGTGAGCGCATCTGTGTCGCGGGCGCGGGCATCCGCGAAGGCGATCCGGATGCCGAGCCCAGCGAGGGGTACCGGACTGCGCCGCCCACACGCCTGCGGTTCACGAGCTCGCCGAAGCTCCGGCTCCTCATTACCGACGCTCCGTCGAAGAGCTGAGCTCCTCGCCGAGCTCGGACCGCCTCGGGTTCCGCGCCCGGCGCGCGGCCGTGCCGTTTCACGTGCTGATCAATCCGACGCTGAGGGTCCGCAGCGATGAGGTCGTGATTTCGTCTGATCAACGCTGGTCGGCTCGCTCGCGCCCTCGCTCAGCGCCGCAGCAGCTTGAAGGCGACCTGGCGGCCCTGCCCGCCGACGGTCGCCAGGTGGATCCAGAGCATCGCGAGCGACTCGAGGTGCGCCGCGTTGCGGAGCGGGCCCACGTCTACCGGATCGAAGCCCATCGTGCGCGCCAGCTCGGTGATCGTCTGCTTGGCCGCCGCGTCGTCGCCGGCGACGTAGAGATCGGCCGCGGCGCCGCCGACCTCCGGCCGCTCGTGGAACTCGGCGCCGAAGGTGTTGAACGCCTTGACCAGCCGCAGGCGCGGGAACTTCGCCGCGAGCTGCGCCGTGATCGAGCCCTCGGCCGGCGGGGTGTGGACCGGCCCCTCGGACCACCGGAGCGGGTTCGTGCAGTCGACGACGATCGTGCCCGGGGCCAGGTCCTTGGCCTCCTCGAGCGCGGCGGCCGCGGCGGCCGCCGGCACGGCGAGCAGGAGCACGCCCACGTCGCGCAGCGCGCCGGTCTCGACGACGCTCGCGCGCTCGCCGAGCGAGGCCGCGCGCTCGCGCGTCTTGGCGAGGTCGCGCGCCGCGAGCTGCACGTCGATGTCGTGGCGAACGAGGTTTTTGGCCAGCGCCATGCCGACGGCGCCGGTCCCGACGATGGTGACCTTCTGGATGCTCATGGGAATCTCCTGGATCGCTATCACTATCGCTATCGCTCGGTGCAGATGCGCCGTCGCGGCCGGCTACCGGAAGGCCGCGGCGTTCGCCTCCACCCACGCGCGGAACGTCCGCGCCGGCTGGCCGAGCAGCCGCTGCACCTCGGGCTGGGCCGGCAGCTGCGGCGCCGCCGCGCGCAGGCTCTGCACCAGGTGCAGCAGCGCCTCGGCCATGGCCTGCGGCATGCCGCTGCCGACCATCCCGCGCAGCGCCGCGTCGTCGTCGACGTTGACGTACTCGTAGCTCTTGCCGGTGACCTCCGAGATGATCCCGACCTGCTGCGCCGCGGTGAGCGCCTCGGGGCCGATGATCTCGTAGACCTTCCCTTCGTGGCTGCTCCCCGCGGCGGTGACCGCGAGCGCGATCACGTCGGCGATGTCGTCGGGGTGGATCACCGGGATCGCCGCGGCGCCGAACGCGCCGAACGCCTTGCCCGTGCCGCGCAACGAGCCCGCCCAGCCGAGCGCGTTCGACGCGAACGAGCCCGGCCGCACGAACGTCCACGGGATCCCGCTCGCCTCGATGCTCTCCTCGCCCGCGCGGTGCCAGCCCGGGATCTCCGAGGCGCCGTGGCGCGCGCCGTAGACCGAGAGCTTGACCACGTGGCGAACGCCCGCGGCCTTCGCCGCCTCGGCGAGCGCGGCGTCGGCCTTCGCCAGGGCCGGCCCGGCCGTGATGAAGACGGCCTTCGAGACGCCCGCCATCGCGGCGCGCAGCGCGGCGGCGTCGTCGTACGCGCCGGTCACCGCCTCGACGGAGGGGCCGAGCTTGGCGGCGGCAGCGTCCGGGCGGCGGACCAGCGCGCGCACGCGCCCCTCCGCCTTGACCAGGTTCGAGACCACGCGAGAGCCGATGTTGCCGAGTGCGCCGGTGACGAGGGTGACGGACATGTTGACCTCCGAGTGCTTGGGTATCGCTCCGCGCGGCCGGGCACAACCGGCCGGTTTGGCCTCCAGCGTCCCGCAAATGGGACAGCGGGCGCGTGATGCGCGACGATGCGCCGATGGCCGCCGATCCGCCCGCGCTCGATCCGTCCGCGCTCGTGCTCCTGGCCGCGGTCGCCCGCGAGGGCGGCGTGCGCGCCGGCGCCGCGCACCTCCGCCTGCCCCGCTCGACGGTGAGCCGCCGCCTCGCCGAGCTCGAGCGCACGATCGGCGCGCCGCTCGTCGTGCGCACGTCGCGCCGGTTCCGCGTGACCGATCTCGGCCGCGCGCTGGTCGATCACGCCGAGCGCATCGAGGAGCTCCTGCGGGCCTCCGAGCAGCTGGTGCGCCGCTCGTCGACGGAGCCCGCCGGCGTCCTGCGGGTGTCCGTCGCGCCGCTCCTCGGCGAGGCGCTCCTGCCGCGCATGCTCGCCGAGTACCTGCGCCGCTACCCGCGGGTCCGCGTCGAGCTGTCGCTCGCGACCGAGTACGTCGACCTGCGCCGCGCCAACATCGATCTGGCGCTGCGCGGCGGCCCGGCTCCCGACGCCGACGATCTGTACGTCGTCCGGCTCGGGACGTCGGTGACCGGCTGCTACGCGCACCCGAGCTACCTCGCCGCGCGCGGCACCCCGCGGCGCCCGGCCGACCTCGCCGCGCACGACTGCATCGTCGTCGGCAACGAGTCGACCACCACCTGGAGCTTCCGCCGCGGCGCGGCGAGCGCGGTCGTCGAGATCACCGGCCGCGTCCGCGTGAACGACTACCGGATCGCCACGGCCACGGCCGCCGCGGGCGCCGGCATCGTGCGGCTCGCGCGGTTCCACGCCGCAGACCGCGTCGCGGCGGGCGAGCTCGTGCCCGTGCTCGAGGGCGACTGGCCGCGCGTCCCGGTGCTCGCGATCCACACGTCGGTGAGCCCGGCCCCGACGAAGATCCGCGCGTTCATCGAGCTGGCGCGCGAGGCGGCCGCGCGCGTGCTCGATCCGTGACCCGGCCGCCAAAAACTTGCCCCCTCACCAAGCTCCATACAGGCTCGCAAGATGGCGGAGGAACGGACGACGATCGAGCCTGTGCTCTCGGAGCGGCTGACCTGGAACGAGATCTGTGCCTGTTATCCGGACGAATGGGTCGCGCTGGTCGAGATCGAGTGGGTCGACGAGAACGAGCTTGATTTTCGCTCCGCGCGCGTCGCGGGACATGGCAAGACGCGCCGGGAGCCGCTGCAACACGCGTCGACGTTGTGGGCGCGGTATGACGAGATCGGGCACTTCTTCACCGGCCCCATCCGGGCCCCCCTCCGCTCCTACCTCATGCCGTGAGGATCACGCGCTTCGATCCGAAGAGCGATCTGATCATCGTCAAGGCGCGCGTCTGGGGCCCACGCGGCAAGATGCCGGCGTCGCTCGCCGTCGATACTGGCTCTGCTCACACGGTAATCGCCGCCAGTCTGATCGATACTCTTGGCTACAGTCCTCGACAGGGCGAGGCGATCACGACGGTTCGCACCGCGGTCGGCAAGGAGCAAGGCTACGTGCTACGCGTGTCGCGGTTCTGGTCGCTGGGGTTTACCGTCTCCGACTTCCCGCTGCACGTGTTCGATCTCCCCGACGGGTTCGGCATCGACGGTCTGGTCGGTCTCAGCTTCCTGCGCCAGTTTATTGTCGAGCTGCGGCTGGCGGAGGGACGGCTGTGCGTCGACCGTCTCGGGTGAAGGAGCCCGCCCCCAAGCCCGGGCGTCGGGACTCGCTGCCCTCTGCCCGGAGCAGCCCGCGGCTCACCCCGAGCGGTGCGCATTCAATGCCTCGTCCCACCACTCCTTGATCCAACTCAGGCTCGAGGCGACTGGCTGCGCGTCCCGGTGCTCGCGATCCACACCTCGGTGAGCCCGGCCCCGACGAAGATCCGCGCGCTCATCGAGCTGACGCGCGCGGCCTCGCGCGCGGGGCCGCGCGGTGCTCGATCCCTGCCCCTGCCCCTGCCCGGCCCGGCCCGGCCCGGCCGAGCGCCGCGATCAGGACTACGACTCGATCGCGGTCGCCTTGGGCAACGGCGGGTGCCGACGATCGAACGAGCGCAAGTGCTCTCGCAAGACCGAGATCTTGTAGGCAGCATGTCCAATGCCGCCGACGATGGCGAGCATGAGCGTCACGGAGATGTAGATGAAGCCAAGCGTGGCCAGGTACACGAGGCCACCGACGATCCCGAGGCCGACGCTCAGCGTCACCCAGAACGCGATGCGACTCGTCCTGAGCTGCGCTTGCAGCGTCGCTCGCACGCCCTCGTAATCCTGACTGAACTCGTAACCACATCCATCGCACTGCCAGGCATTCTCTTCCTTCGGCAAAAAGCACTTGGGGCATTCCGTCATCGACATCGACACGTGCGAACGATACTCCATCATCGGCATTCAGGATCTATAAAGAAGAAACTTTCGGGATCACCATGGGTTCCCCCGCCGGAGCGGGGGCAACCGCCGCGTTCGCTGCGGTCGGGAGCGTCCGGCAGGCCGCACCGCAGCCCTCGCGGGCTATGGTTCGCGCATGCCGAGCCCGGTCGAGGCTGCCGTTCAGACGTACATCCGCGCGAGTGGCGAGCGCGAACCCGCCGCGCGCGCGAAGCTCCTCGAGGCCTGCTTCGCCGAGGCCGGCCGCTTCGTCACGCGGTCGGCGGTGATCCGCGGCCGCGCAGGCGTCGACGCGATGATCGCGCGCGCGCTCGCCGATCCGCAGATGCTCGGCTTCCGCATGGCGAGCGTCATCGATGCCGCCGGCACGACGTTCCGCTACCGCTCGATCGCCTCGCGCCGCGATGGGACGAGCCTGGAGTTCTTCGATGCCGGCGAGATCGACGCCGACGGGAGGATCGCCACCCTCCTCGTGTTCGCCGGTCCGCTCGCCGACGCCACGGGGTAACGCTGGGCACGCCGGCTCGCGTGCCGGGCTACGTCACCTCGGGCATGAAGACGCGCGCCAGCCGCTCGGGCGCACGGACGCCCTGACCGACCAGCCAAGCGTCTGCCTCGGCCGTCGCGCGCGCCCGCGGCCCCCCCCCCTCGAGCGCGCTCACCTCGATCCCCTCCGGCCTCGCGAGCGTGCCGGTGCGGATCACCGACGGGCGCACCAACACCACGCACAATATGCAGTTCATCGCGGGCATGTTCGGTGTCGTCGAGGATGCCAGTGGCGCGCTCGCGCCCGAGTTCGGATGGGCGGTGGTCTACGAGCGGAAGTGACGGAGCTCCGCTGCTCGCGTGCTACCCTCAGCGGCACCGGCAGCCACAGCGGTCACCGGCAGCCGCAGCGGTCACTGCCACCGGCATGGTACCGGTCGCGGCACCGGCGCCGTCGAGAACGGTCGCCAAGATCTCACCTACGAGGGCGATCAAGGGGGGTACGGCGTGGTCTGTCCGGAGGCAGGGTTCCCCCAGCAGGTAACCGCACCGTCCGTCTTCACCCCGCAGCTGTAATCATCGCCCACGCTTACCTGAGTGAAGGTGCCCGACGGCGCCGTGGCCTGGCCATGGACATTCTTCCCCCAGCAGAGAGCCGTGCCGTTCGTCTTCACTCCGCAGTTATGGTACTCGCCTGCGCTGACCTGGGTGAAGGTGCCCGACGGCGCCGTGGCCTTGTCATTGGTATTCTCCCCCCAGCAAGCAAGTGTGCCATCCGTTTTCACCCCGCAGTTATGAAAGCCGCCCGCGCTGACCTGGATGAAGGTGCCCGGCGGCGCCGTGCCCTGGCCGTTGGAATCGTATCCCCAGCAGAACAGCGTGCCATCCACCTTCACCCCGCAGTTATGGAAGCCGCCCGCGCTGACCTGGGTGAAGATGCCCGACGGCACCGGCCCCGTGCCCCGGCCATGGGTATTGTCCCCCCAGCAGACGACCGTGCCGTTCGTCTTCAGCCCGCAGTTATGGTTGTCGCCTGCGCTGACCTGGGTGAAGGTGCCCGGCTGCACCGTGGTCTGGCCAGAGGAAGAGTCCCCCCAGCAGGCAAGCGTGCGATCCGCTTTCACCCCGCAGGCGTGATTATCGCCCGCGCTGACCTGGACGAAGGTGCCCGGCGGCGCCGTGGCCTGGCCCGAGCCATTGGCTCCCCAGCAGGTGACTGTGCCGTCAATATTGACTCGACAAGCGTGCGAACCGCCCGCGGATAGGGTGGTATATCCAAAGCTGTTGGCAGGGGGGCTCGTCTGGCCCCAGCCATTGGATCCCCAGCAGACAAGCGTGCCACCCGCTTTCACGCCGCAGGCATGGAACTCGCCTGCGCTGACCCGGGTGAAGGTGCCCGGCGGCGCTGTGGCCCGACCATAGCTATCGTCCCCCCAGCAGGTCAGTGTGCCGTCCGTTTTCACTCCGCAGGAGTACGAATCGCCCGCGCTGACCTGAGTGAAGGTGCCCGCCGGCGCCTGGCCAGAGGAAGGGTCTCCCCAGCACATGACCGTGCCGTTCACCTTCAGCGCGCAGGTGTGGAACTCGCCTGCGCTGACCTGGGTGAAGGTGCCCGCCGGCGCTGTCCTCTGGCCATAGGTATTGTCCCCCCAGCAGACGACCGAGCCCTGCGGCGGCTGGCCCGGCGGCGTCGGGCCCAATTTGACCCCGCAGGTATGGTAACCGCCCGCGCTGACCTGGGCGAAGGGGCTCGCCGACGTCGGCACCGTGGACTGGCCGTACCGATCGTACCCCCAGCAGGTGACCGTGGCGCCCACTTTGATACCGCAACTGTGGTAGTGGCCCGTGCTGACCTGGTTGAAGGGGCCTGCCGGCACCGTGTCGTAGCCATATTTGTACCCCCAGCAGTGGACCGTGCCCGATTTGACCATGCAACTGTGGTATCGGCCCGTGTCGAGCAAGCCGCTGGCCGTGCCGGAAGAGCCTACCGGCGCCGCGGTCTGGCCAAAGCCATTGTATCCCCAGCAGGTGAGTGTGCTATCCGTTTTCGTCGCGCAGGTATGGTAGCCGCCCGCGCTGACCTGGGCGATGGTGGTGGCGGGCGACACGGCTAGCTGGCCCCAGCAGGTGATCGTGCCGTCCGGTTTGATCCCGCACGTGTGGGAATCGCCCGCGCTGACCTGGGTGAAGACGCCGGGCGGCGCTGTCTGCTGGCCATAGAGATTGTCGATTCCCCAGCAGGTGACCGTGCCATCCGCTTTGACGCCGCAGGCATGTCCGCCGCCCTCGCTGACCTGGATGAAGGTGCCGGGCGGCGCTGTAACCTTGTTATAGAGGTAGTCAAACCCCCAGCAGGTGACCCCGCCGCCCGCCTTCACCCCGCAGGTATTGCGGCCCGCGCTGATCTGGGTGAAGACGTCGGGCGGCGGCGTGAGCTTGCCATAGAGGTAATCGAACCCCCAGCAGGTGACCGTGCCGTCCGGCTTCAGCCCGCAGGCGTGGTCCTCGCCTGCGCTGACCTGGGTGAAGACATCGGGCGGCGCTGTGATCTGGCCATAGAGATAGACAAACCCCCAGCAATTGACCGTGCCGTCCGGCTTCAGCGCGCAGGTGTGGTTCCCGCCTGCGCTGACCTGGGTGAAGTCGCCCGGTGGCGGTGTGAGCTTGCCATAGTAGTAGTCAAACCCCCAGCAGGTGACCGTGCCGTCCGTCTTCAGCCCGCAGGCGTGGTCAGTGCCCGCGCTGACCTGCGTATAGGTGCCCGGCGGCGGTGGGAGCCCGCCAGGGTTGCCTAGCCAGCAGCCCAGTGTGCCATCCGCATGCACCGCGCAGGTGTACAGAAAACCCGCGCTGACGGATCGCTCCAGGGCGTTCGCATGGATGGACGCTTCATCGGACCGCCGGGCAGCGGCGGTGCTACCGACCCCGCCGGTCGCGCTGTGCGCCGTGACAGAGGGACCACTGGGGTTCCTGGTGGCGTTCGGACAGCCAGTGACGAACGCCAGGACGACCATGCCCACGATTCCGAGGATGCTTGCTCTCACGATGACTCTCTCCCCGCCTCAACATCGAAACGTTCTTCTTCTTCGGTGCCGGCTGAGCTCGAACCCGAGCGACGGCAACGACCTGATCGCCGGGCTGCAGGCCCGTCAACGCCTCCGAGCCCATCCGCCCCATCCGCCCCGCTGTACCTGACGATCCGCCCACGCACAGAGCATAGCCTAGTACGTGACGATGCCAAATGCTCGCGGGCGATCCGCGCGACGCCCCCGCTCCGGGTGATTCGATCTGATTGTTTCGAAACAGATGCAGGCGACACCTACGGACTCGGACCGCGAGGTGGTGAGGGTGCGCAGCCCCGCCCGTCGTTTTATGACGGATCCAGGCTCGCTGCGTCGCCTCCATGAGGCGGGCGCGCCTCGCGCGTTCACGGCGTTCCGGCTCCTCTGGTCGGCCAGTCGTCACTCTGGAGGATCCCGGTCTATGCCTGCACTGACGATCGAGATTTGTATCGGCAGTAGCTGTTCAATGCCTCGTTGTGGCTCCGGGCGCTGCGGTACGGCCTCGTGATCCTGATGTTCGAGTGGGCGACCGAGCTCGCCAGGCTGCAGCTCCCCCTATAGACGGCCGATCGATCCGAGCGGATCTTCCGGTCCGTTGAGTGGCCGAGTCGACGGGAGGAGAGGTGCTCGATGCTGAGGCGTTCAAGGTCTTGATCCCGGCCGCGGTCGCGGAGAATCTTCGGTCCACGAGGTCCGCGACTATGCCAAGCAAGACAACACCGAAGGCCCGGGGCGCGTCGCGCGCGAGCCAGCGACGCAAGTCAGTCACCAAGTCCACCAAGTCCACCGAGTCCACCAAGTCCAGCTCTCGGCCGAGGTCGGGTGCGAGGGCCAAACCAGGTGCGAAAAACGCGGTCCTGCTCTCGGGCGGCAACCCGCAGATCGCGAAGGCCGAGGGCGACGCGCCCGTGCAGGCGTACATCGCCGCGATGCCCGGCTGGAAGCGCGACGTCGGGCGGCGCCTCGACGCGCTCATCGCGCGCAAGGTGCCCCGCGTGCGCAAGGCCGTGAAGTGGAACTCGCCATTCTACGGCGTCGAGGGCCAGGGCTGGTTCCTGTCGTTCCACGTCTTCACCCACTACGTGAAGGTGACCTTCTTCCACGGCACCTCGCTGCGTCCCGTCCCGCCCGGCGAGTCCAAGCACAAGGACGTGCGCTACCTCGACATCCACGAGGGCGATCTCGACGAGGCACAGCTGGCGACCTGGGTGAAGCAGGCGGCGGCCCTGCCCGGCTGGAGCCCGTAGCGCCGACCAGGGCGGCCACTGGTCCCAGTGGGAGCTCAGTGGATCGCGGCGTCGAGGAGGCGCAGCCGAGTGAGCGTCGGCAGCAGGAGCTCGCGCCCCTCGCGCTCGCCGGTCTGGGCGAGCCGCTCGACGATGAGGAGGAGGGCGTCGCGTAGCTCGGCGTTGCGCGCGGTGCCGAGCGCGGTGACCGCGGAGCGGAGGTTCTCGCCCGGCACCTCGTCGGCCGAGGAGAAGTACGCATAGAGATCCTGCACGTCGTCGAGGAACCCGTTCTGATCGCCCACGTCGGTCCCCGCCAGCACCGCCTCGTTGCCGAAGAGGCGCCCGCGAACGAGGTCGTTCTGCGCGAGCGTGACGGGGAACCCCAGGGTGCCGTACGCGCCCCAGAGGCGTTGCACGCCCGAGAGCGCGCGGCCGGCATCGGCCAACGGATCGCCGGCCTGAGACAGCTTCGCGGCGATCTGCGAGTACAGCCTGCGCTGCAGGAGCACCAGGCGCGCACGGACGTCGTCGCGCACCGCCGTGAGCTGCGCCGCGGTCGCGTCTACCTTGTACGTCGTCGGGTAGTTGTAGATCGTGTTCCACACGTGCGCCGTTTCGCGCTCGGGCGACTCCTCGGGCTCGAGGATCGGATCCGACTGCCTGTCGTAGCGAAAGGCGCTCTTGTCGGTCCAGAACGTGTGGGTCTCGACGGTCTCGCCGCTCGCGTGCCCCCGGATGGCCACACGCAGCCGGAACTCCCTCATCTCCCTCCCCCCCGGCAGCAGCCGCGTGCGATACAAGATCCAGTCGGGGTAGATGCACGCGTCGAGCGCGCGGACGCCGAGCGCGCCCGCGTAGATGAACGGCGCGATCGCGGCGTGGCTCCAGCGGGTCAGCTCGACCGGGAGGTCCAGCCTGCCGTCGAAGTCGCGTCCAATCCGGCACGATCTCAGGTTCTGCGTGTGCATCAGGTAGTGATCGTTCGGCGCCTGATCGGTGCCCGCCCAGAGGTGCGTGCCTTTCATGCTGTGATTGGGATCCGCCTCGAACTGCGCCTCGAAGTCCGCGATGGCCGTCATGAGCGCGGTGAACCGGCCCTCGTAGAGGGTCGCCAGGCCATTCACGAGGGGCGCCGACGCGATGGCGTCGAGCCCGCCGGCTGTGTCCTCGCCGGTCCCGACGAGGCGCGCCAGGCGCGTGGTCTGCGCCGGATCGATCGGCGTCGGGTTCACCGTGAGCGCGTACGCCGGCCACTCCTCGCCGAGCTGCGCGTAGCTCTCGGCGGCGACGATCCAGGTGAGCGGGTTGGCCAGCCGGCCGCTGGCGAGCGGCGCAGCGCCGAGCCGGAGCGGCGGCATCTCGCGCAGGTAGTTGATGTTGGTCGCCAGCGGGTAGTTCAGCTCCGAGAGCAGGCTGGCATCGTCGAAGAGGCGGCCCGCCGGGCCGGCCTGCACGGCGTCGGCCGCGGTGAACTTGGCCCAGGTGAAGAAGAGGTTCTCGGCGATGCCGAAGTCGGTCAACGACAGGTCCACGCCGAGGCGCTCGCGGTAGCCGAGCCAGCCGGCGATGCCGTTCACCAGCGGCTCGCGCTCGATGGCGTCGAGGAAGGCATAGACGTTACGGTCGATCCGATCGAGGTTGACCTGCACGCCGTAGAGCGCCGACTGCACCTCCTCCACGTTCTCGTTGAGCACGCCGAGGTTCCAGTCGACGAGCTCGAACTGCTGGACCATCGTGCTGTAGATCGCGTCGAGCTTGCGATCGACGCGATCGAAGCGGAGGTTCATCTCCCTGCGCACGTCCTTGACCAGGTCGCGCAGCTTGAGCACCTCCGCGAGGATGGTTGGATCGACGCTCTGCTGCGGGCTCTGGCCAAACAGCGACACGATCTGGAACGCCGTCGCGATCATGCCGCCGGTGAAGATCGCCGCGCCGATGACCTTGAAGCCGGTCTGGCCGACGTCGAACAGATCGGCCAGGACCTTGGCGCCCTGGATCGCGGTGTCCGTGTACTTGACGATGTTGTCGAGGCAGGTGACCACGGCCTTGCCGAACAGCTCGATATCCGCGGCGAACGCGGCGAACGCCGGGTCGTTGCTCTGGCGCGCGAGCGCGGCCGCCGCCCACAAGGCGCCGTTCACGCCCGACTTCACATCGCCGAGCGTCTCCTTGAGCGAGGTGTGGAGCGCCTCCGCCCGCGCGATGGCGTTCTTGAGATCCTCCTGGTCGAACTGATCGAGATCGAGCGTGGTCGCGCGGTGCCCATCGACGACGCGCTGGTCCGGCAGCCCAGGCATGCTCGGGTTGTCGTCGACGTACAGCTGCTCGGCGCGTGTGAGCGCGAACAGGTTATCGGCGATGGCGCGGCTGCGCGCGATCCCGATGTCGCCCGCGGCGGTGACGAGCGCCTGGACGCCCCCCAGGGAGGTCGTGATGCCGCCGCTCGCGTCCTTGTTCTCCTGGTAGAAGTCGTGGAGCGGCTGGACCGGGTGGGCGGCGAGCACGGTGCCCGCGGCGGCGTGGACGCTGACGCCGAGGGCGGCCCCGATGGGTCCCGCGTCGATGGCCCCGGCGAGCGCGGCGCCGGCCTGCGCGCGCGCGTGCAAGGCCGTCCAGGTGGCGAGACGAAAGCTCTCGCCGCGACCCAGGACATCGTCGAGCAACTCGGCCGGCGAGACCTTGCGCAGCTCGTCCACGTCGCTGCGCCGCGCGGCCAGGTAGGCGCTCGCGTAGGCGCGGAGCGCGTCGTCGGCAGCGCTCGTGCCGAGGTCCGGCACGATCCGCGCGAGCCTCCGGCCGATGGCGCGGGCCGCATCTCCTGCGTCGAAGTCCTCGGCGATCGGGTGCGCCGCGATGACGGCGACGATCTGAGCCGTCGCCGCGGCGAGCTGCGCCTGGCTGAGCGCCGGCGCCTGCTCGTGCAGCTCGAGGAGCGCACCGGCGAGGATGTCGAGCCGAACGTCGCCCCGGCGCGCCACGGCGGTCACATAGGCGAGCCGTGCCACGTCCGCCGCGGGCATCGTGATCGGCTCCTCGCTGGCGGGCCCGAGCGCCTGCTGCGGGCTCGGCTCCCGCGCCGTGCCGCATGCAGCGACCGTCGCGGCGAGGCAGGCCAAGGCGGTCCAGCGCAAGCGGCGCCCCGTCGCGCGTGAGCGGGCGCGTGAGCGGGCGCGTGAGCAGGCATTGAAACGATGTATTTGAGTCATGGATCCTCCGAGCGCGCGCCATTGCACAGGTAGTGCCGCCCGCGACGCTGGTGCAAGCCACGGAGATCATGCGTGAGGCGTCATTCGCAGCCGCGATTGACTAGGCAATTTGATCCAGCAGATGTCATCGCGCGTAGTGACCTCCGGGTGCCGACCACGATCGGGTGTCGCGCGATCAGTGTTTCTCGGTGACAGCCATGCTGCACGTGCTCTCGGGACGCGAGGCGCCGCTCATGCAGGGCCGCGTCGTGTCACTGCCGCTGGGGATGGTCATGAGCAGTTGTCTCGGCGTGCTGTTGACGGTGGGCCGCCCGGTGGAGACGCTCCCACCATGCGTAGCGCGCTGATCGTCGGAGACCTCCAGGCCGGGATTCTCGACAACTACCCGTTCACGAGGGCCGTGGTGCCGCCGGTGACCGAGCTATTGCCGCGCGCCCGCGCGGCCGGGGTGCTGGTCGTGTTCGTGCGTACCGCGTTTCGGGCCAACGGCGCGGACGTGGCGGGCGGCGTCTTCGCGGCCTTCTACCGGGCCGGCGACCACTTCCACGAGGGCTCGCCGGGCACGGCGATCGCCCTGGAGGTCACCACAGACGACGTGATCGTGCTCAAACGGCGCACGAGCGCGTTCGCGGGGACGGATCTCGATCTGGTGCTCCGCGCCCGCGGCGTGGACTCGCTCGCGCTCGCCGGTGTCGCGACGAGCGCCATGGTCGCGGCTACGCTGTACGACGCGTCCGACCGGGGCTACGGGCTGACTGTGCTCCGCGACGGGTGCGCCGACCCGGACCCGGCGGTGCACGAGTTGCTCGTCGATACTGTGTTTCGCAACAGGGGGGCGGAGATCCTCACGTGTGCGGAGTGGCCAGCTCCGCCTCGAACCAGCGGTGCGCGTACGGCTCCCCGTTGAGCGGCCCCTCGGAGATCCCCGTTGGAGTAGGATCTCGACGATGGGCGGCATCCTGTGGTCGACCTGGCGCAGCGTGCGCGGTATCGAGGTGACGTACCGGATGCTCCGGTACGCTCGGTGGTCGCACTACGGCGTCTCCGAGATGTGGGCCGACCACTTCCAGTACGGGGTCGCCGACGACGGCGCCCCGACCGGCATCGAGCACGCGTTCCGGTTCGAGAGCTTCCAGCCCGATCTCGTCGTCCTGATGTCGCGGTGGAGCGATCGCACAGGCGCGCGTCTCCTGCGCGGGCTGTACCAAGCGGCGCCCGACAAGGACGTTCTGGTCCCGGTGCTGCACGACGCGGCGCTCGTACGCGACCCGCACCCGGTGCGTGCCCAGGCGCTAGATCTCGACGTGCTCCACGAGCTCGCGCACGTGTCGCACGATCT